>Ga0116227_10004059_pt1 | contig 32003 bp, 27 predicted proteins | sample S1TSphgellanicum_FD_89693 | JGI IMG/M metagenome (GOLD analysis project Ga0116227, IMG submission 89693) | Host-associated microbial communities from peat moss isolated from Minnesota, USA - S1T2_Fb - Sphagnum magellanicum MG | ecosystem: Host-associated > Plants > Peat moss > Unclassified... | reverse complement strand
TGTATCTAGTCAGATTTGGTTAATTATAAATTTGGGTTACTTTTTTTTTTTTTTTTTTTCCTTTTAATTAGTTGGGGGTGCCTCACAAGCTCATCTTTTTTTTTTTTTTTTTTTGCAATGAGCCAATTTGATTGGCCCATTGTAAAATAAAATTGAAATTATGGAGGCTCCTCAAAATAAAAGATTCTATGAAAAGATGAAGTGCCTCCCCCTTTGGCCCACCAATATAGGTGAGAAGGGGAGGACTTTGGGCAAAACATATGGGATTAAAGCAAAGTGCTATTGGGAACCCATTGGGAACTTGAAAGGAACATGTTGGGAACAAAGGAAAAACGAAAAAAAAATCCTCTCCCCCCCCCTTCCCCCCCTCACACACAAACCCAAAACTTAGAAGAAAAACCATTTTTGGCCTGGGCTAATAACCCCCATTATAAACTGGGGGTACTTATTTATTGCTATGCATAGTTGCCAATCCATTTACTTGACAAAATTGAGAAAAAAAAACCTATTTAACATGTGCCTTTCCATGGATTACCTCATTTTTTCCTTAATGACTATGTCACTCTCTTCCCCTAGTCACCTACATGACCATGAAAAAACACATAATGTGTCCATGTCATGTAGTAAACTTGAATTTGAGATTCACATAAATAATGATGAACTATTCAAAACCATATGGGAACACATGAGAGAAGGAGAAAGAGGGGAGAAAGGGGGGAAGGGCCGATGATCAAATTGATTAAACCTCCATCTCATTACCATTATTCTTACCTCATTCTCACATTTTCAAAGTGAAGCTCCGGTTGAAACTACGAGAGTACATTCCAAAAATTCAGAGCTTTTTCACTGATCACGGGGTTCTAGTTTGTGGTTCTAATGGATCTTGTTGACTTCATCATTCACCAACATTAGCCAAAGCAGATGGAGAAGAGGAGATTTAGAAGTGTATATATATATCTATATATATATATATATATATTTGTCATACATGCTACTGATATAATCAGCAGCTTTTTGTCTGATCAAAATGACTGTTCATTCTAAAAACAGGCTCAACAGTTGCCTCTCTCATCTTTTTGAAACTTTCAACAGCTTAATAAGAGTCAATAGGTTATGTAATCATGCGCAATGATTTGGCACCCGGAGGTAGAAATTGTCCTCTCTTGGGGAAGGTCCTAAGAGCATCTCCAGCGGTGCTAAGTATGTGACACTGCGAAAATAATTTTCACATCCAAGTTTAGTTATGTACTCTTTTGCAACCCCACGAATAAAAACTGAAACACTGGGACAGCAAATAGGTGGCGGGCTACTAATAGCAAACCACATGGACCAATCATTATGATAGGGCCAATTAGAAACACGGAGCAGCAGTTAGATCATATTTATTACACTCTTTTCCGCAGGTGCACAGCGCTGCTGAGTCTTTTACCAGCAATGGCAACCTGCGCAATTATGCTGAGCCAAAACCTGAGTCAAACCGGCATATGTTGGATTTTGTTCATCTAGTTTTTACTGTGCAGGATCACATACTGAGCACCGCTGGAGATGTTCCAAATTCTACCTTATGTCCAGATCTGAAGATTTTAGTTCGTGACAGAGTAGAATTTTCCTTCTGTCTCAAACAAGTACAATATATTCCTTAATAGTTCAGACCTTCTCTCTTAGTGCAGATCCGCCCACACCCAATATGTGGGCCTCTTCCAATGTCTTCCATATGCACTTGTGTTTGCCTTTACATATGCCTACTGCATCCAAATGCTATGAAAAATCTCAACTTCATAATCCAAATTACCATTTACAAGTCAGTCCATGGCTGCTGGTGGACTTGGTCTTATAGGTCTCTTAGAGCAGCTCCATTCATACCCCTTATTTGGGCCTCTGGCAATTAGTTTGTTTTTTTGGGGGTGAAAAACCATCAAATGATCACACTAGTAACTTATTCTCCTTGTTGGCAAAAAAATTCTTTTTCTTCACCAAATTTTTTGCCCAAACTGTATTTTTTTTGAGAGATTATCGTTGTAATTGTGTCTAGTTTTTACGGTCCTTTACACAAAAGTGTTGCCAATTAAAGTGAAATATGTATTGGGATGCTCGGTATTCTGGTTTAGGGCTTGTAAACCCTAAACCTTGAAATGCAGAAATGCCCTTGCCGCCCTAAACCCTAACTAAGCTCTTGCCATATAATGAATTAACTATATAAAAATCACCTTTCCACTATAATTTTGAAAAAAAATAGTTATAATAACATTAAAAATAATCTCCATGGCTAAATCTAATTTGTTTTGTCACTAAATGACGATGTTTTGCCAAAAACCAATAATATTGATGTCAACTTTATATATATATATAAAATATATATTATATATATATTATATAATAATCATATTAAAATTAAATTTTTTTGGTTGATTGCAAATAACTAAAAAACTATATTAAAATCAAAAGTGCGATTTTTTCATTTTCAATAACCACAATTCAATCAAAATTCAAGACCATTTTTATATTTCTATACATGTGGTTCAAACATGTGACCAAAAATATTAAATTCAAACTAAATTATATTTAACTTGTAGTCAAATCTGGACAAATTTTCTATGTACCATTAATGTATTATTGTCATATTGACCACAACATGAATTTTACAAAACAATACATTGCATGATCATGGTCGTACCAACACTCTCACCCTATGCCATATGAGACATTAGTATCATGTTGCCAGACATGATGGAAATGTCATGTCATCATGCATCAATAATATAATCCTCACCTTTAAAAGTTACCCTGTGAACCATCCCAACAATAAAAATATTCACCCCTTCCCGACCCTTTTTTAGGGAACTTGTGTGAGGCAGGGCCCTGCCATCAAAGCCTGGTGATCATTTTATGCTTGGGCCTTTCACCAGCCACTAAAACCCTCGCAATTTGGCAGAGCAAAAACTATTTTCCTGAGCCAAACCGGCATTGGTTGGACTTTCTTCATCCAATTGTACTGTACAGGATCACATACTGAGCACCGCTGAAGATGCTCTTAGAAATAATCAAACCTAACCATTTCCCATGCCGGTAAATTAAAAAATCCTTTGAAAAAAAATTTAAAAAATTCTCAAACCACCTTTTCCCCTCAATTCACAATAAACACTCCTCCCATCCCACCTCAAAAAAACCAAATCCTTGAAAGAAATAAAGAAAAAATATCCCAACCCCTTACATATAGAAACCTTTGTAAGAAAATAAAAGTTAAAATCGATTCTCCCCTACATAAATTTCCATTTTATATCCTTATACCACCTGATTTCATCCCACCACACCCAACTTTGAAAAGAGAAAATTTACACATAAGTTCGCAACCTTATCCATTAAGCTTACTTTTTTGTTTCTCCACCCCTATACTCCATGAGAAGGAATTCACAACAATACCTCTGGAGGAGAAGAAGACAACTCCTCAACAAGAGGAGAAGACACAGCAAAATATCATTCAAACGAAAAGGAGATCATCATGAAGAAATGAAGATCATCTATGTACAAAATTGCATACCAAACACCCAACTCTCTTGAAGATGAAGAAAAGACACTAGAACAAAAGAAGAAAGTTGGTCTAATAGATGATGATCTGATGGATGGATGATGAAGAACAAGACCGTAGTGAAGGTGATTTTTTTTCAGGCTAAATACAATAGCCAATTGGCTCTTTTTTTTTTTCCCCTCAAAGTGGTTACAAATATATATGTTGTTTTGGTTTTCTAGTAGCCAGATTTCAACTAAATTTTCTGAAGAATAGCATGTAACCAAAATTGTGAAGGATTCTTTAAAACCTTTGCTTTCATACCTGATCAATAGCCAAATTTGGCTAAATCTTCTTGTGGGTGATGACTAGTTTGGCTACATCACAAAATTGAAAGAAAGAAAAATCCCTGACTGTAGAGGAAGAGAACTTAAATAGCTATGTACATACCAAAAAAATTGTCAAAAATTAAAACACTGAAGAGAAGAAGCTGCTGTGATGAATGATGATTTCCATGATTTGATCATCAAAATTGTCCCTCCCCACTCAAAAGAACACTGATGTGATGGATGATTTGATGCTGATGTGATGATGATGATTAGTGGAGGAAGTTTTGTCTCTGGGAAGCTCAGGAAGCTCAGAAGCTAGATTCTCTTTTCTTTCTTTGTGCCATGATGATGATGAAGATGGTGATGAGGATCTCTCTAGACTCTCCACAACTCTTTCTGATTTATTAAATCCTGTTGCACCAGTGCAGCAGCAGGAGTGGACTTTGGAGGAGGAGAGAGAGGAAGAAACAGGACTCACAGCAGCCTTTTTTTTTCTGGCTACATATAGCCAAAAAGCTATAGGCTACTACAAATTAAAAGTTGTAAGATGATGTGCTTTTGAGATTTTCAATAGCCCTAATTCGAGAAAAATCAGAATTTTTTTTTTCAGATTTCTATACATGGTTCAAGTAGGTAGCCAAAAATATAGAAGGATTATAGTAGGAAATTCTTTCATATTTAGCTTATAGCCAAATCTGGCTAAATCTTCCTCTGGGTCATCACCACTTTGGCTATATCACAAAATTGACAAAATAAAACCACTGACTCCGAGGCCTTTTGATAGTGTAAAAACAACCTTAGTTTTTCGCAATGTACCACCAGACACCTTTACCCATTGTAATGGGCTTTACAAAAATTGTAAAGCTCATGGATGTGTGTCCAATTAGGCTTTCTGTAAAGCCCGCTGACTTAAAAAATAAAAAACAAAAATCATGATACCTGCTGGTACCTGCTGGGTATTACGGGAATTTAAAGAAAATTGATCTGGTTTTGACGCTGGGTACAACCATTGGGCCTAGGCATTACCAAAATTCGGGCATACCTGGGTGCCTTGTGGGGGCCCTTATTAGCCCCCACCCCACGGGCTTTACCCTACACTTTCTCATGCCTCATCCAGTTTCCAAACAACCCTTTGAACAACAAGCCTCTTCTCTTGTATCATAGAATTACACTCTCCTCATGAGTCCTGGGAAGGCTTCCCCCATTGCAACAAGCCTCTCTTTAGTTGTTTGTAGTGGATGGGTATTTATTTCATTTTGTTTCATTTCGTCTTGTGGGATGTTTGTTCTTTGTTTTTAAATTTTTTTTACTCCCTTTAAAATTCTCTACCCCCTCACCCCACCTCCACACACACACACACACACACGTTGGTTCCATTTTTTTTCCTTTTTTTAGGAAAAAAGAAGAACCTTCATGTGTGGTCAACCCAAAACCCGGCGCCGCGAATACTCATCCACAAGCAAACACGCAAGGTATTACAGCTCTCTCAGAGAAGAGAGCGAGAGAGAGGGAGAGAGGAGAGAGCAACCAAGCAAGCAACTAGTTGCTCGCAAACAAACAAACAACTTAGTCGGAAACAATTAGAGAGAAATTTCGAGAGAGGTCGCAAACCAAGCAGGGTTCACTTGGTCGCAAACAAGCTAACAACTTAGTCGCAAGCAAGAGCGGAATTTCGAGAGAGGTCGCAAACAAAGAAAGGAACTTAATCGCAAACAAGCTAGCAACTTGGTTGCAAACAAGCTAGCAAATTGGTCGCAAACAAGCGAGCGACTTAGTCGGAAACAATTAGAGAGGAATTTCGAGAGAGGTCGCAAACCAAGCAGGGTTCACTTGGTCGCAAACAAGCTAGCAACTTGGTTGCAAACAAACAAGCAAGCAACTTGGTCGGAAACAAGCGCGGAATCAATCTCAAGCGGGACTAGAGGTCATTGCAACCTGTGGACACAATCCGGATTTTATCAGCAGTTCTTTGAGCTTCAGCGATTGTGGATTTCTAATTCTGACTTCTGTGGCCTCAGAAGATTCATCTCGTGCAATCGAGAAGAAGAGCCGCACGCGGTGATCGAGGCGGGGCAAGATTTTTGATTAGGGAGCTGTTGATTCCAAGCTTTGAAGGCTTCTTCAAATATTTTGTTGCTTGTGGATGGATGATGGCACCTCGCTGTTGTGATTCTAGTACTTAGGACTTATGGATCTGATCAAATTTCTGTTTCTGAATCCTACTCTGCTTGTCGTCAGCGAGCGAAGAAGAAGAAGAAGAAGAAGAAGAATCAGCAGCATCATCATCATCATTGGCATGATCTAGCTGAGTCAGAAACTACATGCATTCCACTACCAGAGAACTACTAGTCGATGATCTAGACTGGATCCTAGTGCAGCTGCAGAGCGCCAACAAATCTGTTGCCTAGCTAGTGAATTCTAGCTGGAGTTGGTGCTTCTAGTCTGGATTTTCGCCTGGACTTGGTTTCGTCTGCAAGCTCCAGGATTTGGGTTTCCGCGAGAGCAGCACCTCGCTCCAGCAGGTGATTGCTTTTGTTTGCAGTAGCCAGCCATGTCTAGTTCAGCTCCTCTCCCTCCGGCAGCAGGAACCACTCCTTTCAATCCGAATTCACCACCAAGTGCGTACATGGTGAACAGCAAGATCATGGTAGTGGCAGTGGCAGTGCTTTTCGGAGTGGTGATATTCGTCTTGTCCATCCACGTCTACGCCAAATGGTTCTGGAGAAACCACGCCGCGGGCTCCATAGCAGCTGCATCGAATTTGCAAGCTGGGCCTGGGGGTAATAGTGCCGGAGCAGGTGCAGCTGCACACTCGGTCTCTTGGAGTAGGAGGAGAAGAGCTGGACAGCTGAATTTCCTCATGGGAGATCATCACAACAACAACAACCACCTTGCTCCTCATTTTCTTGGTGACGGTTTCGGTTTGGACAAGGCTGTGGTAGAGCTTCTACCCACTTTTGTGTACAGAGCAGCGGAGATGAAGGGAAGTTCTGTGCTGGAGTGTGCAGTTTGTCTGGAGGAATTCGAGGAGAAAGAAACCGGAAGATTGCTTCCCAGATGCAATCACAGCTTTCATCTGGACTGCATCGACATGTGGTTCCACTCTCACTCCAATTGCCCTCTTTGCAGAACCAGCGTGAAGCCTGACAAAGCTGGTCCACCTCATGAATCTTGGCATCTGCTGGATCAATCAAACCCAGCTGCTGGAGGTCCCGCTTCAGATTCTCCTCATCAGCAGCAATTGCTCCAGGTTGAATCCAGAAACGTGCAGATGTCTAGTACCCAAGCTGCTTCAGAGGCATCAGGCTCATCTCTCAACACTGTTAGGAGCTCTGTGGGAGCTCCAGGAGCAGCTGGTGGTGGTGTATCATCAGCTCATATTCCCGAGGGCTCAACACAGCAGGTCCATGTTGCAGGTCGAATGGATTCGGGTCTGGCAGGATCAGATCAGCTGGAGCCCCACCAGGAGCAGAATCAAGCTCCGACAACAACAAGGTCTGAGAAAGAGCAGGAGCCAAATGGGAGCAATAGTCATGTTGGACCAGCTTACATTCCTCCGAATGTGTTGTTTTGGGGGACTCGTGACACACATCTAAATGCTGCTGCTGCTCAATCTCCTGCAACAACCACCATACTGCAGGCTGTGGATTCAGAGCTTCAAGAACAACAACAACAAGAAGGACCTTTTGCAAGTAATTCAGGATCAGCTGCAGGAGGTCAAGCTTCTAATTCAGCAGTTGCGGTAGAAATCAGTATGGCTACAACCAGGAGTCCAGTGGCAGTTGCAGAAGCTGAAGGAAGCAGCAGATCACACATGGCAAGACTGGTCAGTCTCAAGCGTCTGCTGAGCAAAGGTAGGCCGATTGCATCATCACCACCCACACTGCCAATTTATTCATCACAAACCAGTGATCTTGAACAAGGTGAAAGCTCATCACCATCATCTTCATTATCTTCCAGAATCCCCGAAACATCCACAGCGTTAAACATCATGGGATTCTTCTTGAGCTCATAATAAAACCAAAGGAGTCCAATTCACAAGTCCCAGTCCTCAATGCAATGCTCCTTACTCTCCTTACAAGGTCCATAGCTTTGGAAGCTTCTTACTCTTCATTATAGCTTTCAAAAGCTCCTTATTATTGTCCAGAGCTTTGAAGCTCCTTAGTAACTCTCCATAGCTTCAGAACTATCAACAGAAATGTGAGAAAGGGTTTTCAAACCCAGTGTCTGATGTCAGGAAGCTCCAAACCTTCCTTTGTGTAACTTCAAAAATGATTTTTTTCGCTAGCTTCAAAGTGATGCTGCTGCATCTCTTTGAATTTTCTGAAACAAGTTGAATTCATCCATCACCACCAGAGTTGATAAGATTTGCATTGAACACAACTTGCACATGATCTTTGGATTTTTTGAAACAAATTAGTTGAATTTGTCAAACCCAACAAGTTGATAAGATTTGCATGAACCCAAACACCACCCTGATTGTCTTCTGAACTTTTTAGTACAAGAGCTCCACTAGCTCTCAACTAGCTTCAAACTAGGAACCCAATTCTTCTCATTTTGTATACAAACCATCCAATTAGAACTCATCATCAATCAACAGTCTAGCTTTTTGTGTAGATGAATTTTGGAGAATGCCCATGATTTTGTCAGTTTTGAGGAATTGGAGAGTGATGAATAGGACTTGGAGTACTCAATAAAATAATTGTTGACACAGAGAGAGAGAACCACAACACCAAGACTAGATGTGTGCACCATAGTGTTTGTCTTCCACACACACCCATCTAACAAGGGTTTTGTTTGCAACCCATTACAAAGATGTTTTAAATTCCTGTTGCCTTTGTTCATTCTGAAAAAAACTTGTGTTGATAAATGCAATCTGGCCACAATAATTAGTTAGTAGCATTGTGGCTTCCATGTGCAATTGAATTTTTTTCTTGTCGGCTATGAATTTTTCATCATTGAGTTGATTTTTTTGGTTGTGACTTCCATGAAGTTTTTGGGGTGATGAGAGTGGTGATCTACCTTTTAGTGTGTGTTTGATTTCCAACTTGGAACTGTGAAATTGAAAGTTGAGTTGGACTTTTCTCCTTGGTGATTGATGTTTATATTGTCATGACTCTGTGATTTCAAACTTTTCCTTCACAAAAGGCTTCTCAAACTTTCATGTTTGGTGATTGTCTTTTGTGTGTGATTTTTCTAAAAGAAAACATAAGGTAGCATATTTACATAAGTATTTTTCACCCATTATTGAAATGAGAGTTGATGAAGTCACTGGGTAGTCAAGGCAGCTGGTCACTACTATGGTGTTTGTGAGGACGGTGATGAAGGTGGTGGTCGGATCCTTTGTGATCCATTCTCGTAATGTTATTGTCATGTGCTTACCTTCAAATTAGTATTGTCAAGATTTCTCTGCAAACTCAGAGGTTCAGGGGTTTGACATGGAATCTTCAAAATTATTTAATTATTTGATAGACATGTCATGAAGCTGCCGTTGTACTATGGTATTTGTGAAGAAGGTGGTGCTTTGACCCTTTGTGATCCACTCTCATAATATTATTGTCTTGTACCTTTTGTCATGTTACCTTCAAATTGGTGTTGTTGAGATTTCTCTACAATCTCATAGAGTCATGGGTTCATTAAGTGGCACTTACTTCAAAAAATGGGTGTGAGGGCACACCCCTAGAAGATCATGCTTGTTCCCTTTGAGATTCAATAGCATCCTATATAATTTGAAGCGGAAAATTTTGACTAATTTTAGCCTCTTGGTGGATGTTAATAATGAGTAACTCATTGGCATTGGTATAATATAATTCAATTGCAAAGCCATAATGGTTGGTGTGGGCCTTATTTGAGACTTCAAGTAGCATTTCAGAGTTCTAGTTTGCATCTGAAAAGAAAAGTTCAAATGGGCACCTTAACAAACTTAACCACACCCATTTCCTATTAGCTTCATATTGACTAGAAATTGAACCAAACCATCCATGGGTACCAAACAAATGAGATCAATACAACTGTTGTAATGAATGTTTTTGGAAAACTATATAGATAGTGAAATTCACAGGTTTATTAATGGGGAAGGTGCACACTTGCATTCTTATTCTAAATAGGCACAAAAGATAGTTATGAAGATGCAATTTACATCTGGGTCATGACATCATGATTCAAATGAATTACATAAATTGCATGTGCTCCAAACTCTCTTGACATTCTCAACAGTGCCCTCTCCTATCATGCAAATTACACACACAACCATGACACTTAATTCTTTGAGTCACAATTTGATGGCCATGGATTTGAAGCTATGGTTTTGAGTTTGACAAAGAAACAAGATTGATCAAGATGATGAAGCAAGTCAAATCTACAAGTACTTGTTTTTGCATTATAACTTGCAACATCCCAATGAGAACACACAATTTTATTTCATTATAACAAAGGAATACCATATAGAGAACCGATTTCAGTGTGCTATTCAACACACTATTACAACCTTTTTCCTAGGTGAGATAGGCAGCTATTTGTTGGTTTTTTTTTTTCTTTTTACTGGTAGTGTTAGTTTTAACGAATCAATGATTAAAATACAAATTTGAATCATTCGCTAAAGAATAGATGCTATGAAATAGGCCGTCATGAAATCCATTATTGCCTACTAGAATGATGGATCATTCTTACGAGCTTGTTGAGTTCCTAGTTGGAACATAACAAATCATTCCATAATACCTGCGGAGTTCTCCACTTCTAGACCCATCTTTCATTCCCATTGTTGCCTTGTTACAAGCAGTTGGTAGTGGCTTTAGGGTACTTGACCGTCATCTGTCCTTAATTATCAACATCGTACTTATATTAATTCAACATGAACTTAAGTCCTTTTCTTTGTACTTCCACTTCCTCTTTGGGTTGGTGTCTTTGTTAATGGATTGTAACATGTTTCCACCAACAAGTTTGTTTCGTTGTGCTAGCTTTGGTTGACATATTGTTATTCAAGAGTTTTCACCAACAAACTTATGTATGTACGCTTTTGGAACTTTGCAAAGTTTGCCAATAATATATAAATGCAACTTTAGTTGTCCACATAACATAACTTTATAGTCTAAGGGAATATAATTCTTGAACAAAAGAATATGGGATGCATAGTGCTCCATTTGGAAATGGAACATTGTTATACCACAATGGGAATAATATTGGGAACATGGGGGGAATGTGAGTGAGAACACATATGGGAATAGAACATTTTCAATTTTCTTGCATTTACAAATTGAATCTTCTTTTAAGAAGTTTCTTCTTTGGCAAATGGATATTAATGAATAATGGATGTTGATATTAATTTTGGCAAAAAAATCCAACTAAATGGGTTAAAGAAAAACCAAATACAAGTTAAAATGACTCCATTTACTTGGCAATTACTAATATTAAGTAAGGTGCCAAATTTCCTCAAAAAATTTTAACTTGGGAGAAATCAAAATTTTATAGGTTTATATATATTGATGAGAAACAAAAAAAAAATACAAACATATGGTGTTGCATCAAAATTGGATACAAATTTTGGAGGAACATTTTATGTAGTTTGAATTGATTCATTTTTCAATGCTTTACTAGATTAATATGAAATGATATTAGGGTTAAATTTAATTGGATTTTTAAACATTTGACATCTATCACTTGAGTTTCAATCATTGAAAAAGAAATTCATCATAAGTTATTTTTTTGTGAGCAATAATGATGCCTTGTTGAAAAAACAACTTTCACAAATTTTTTTTTTTTTTTTTTGATTTGCTATTTTCAATGAAAAATTATTTCAATTGACTATTCATATGACACGCCCCAAATTTTTTTGAAAGATTCAAATGTGAGTTTGAAGATGAAAATAATGAAAGAAGAAAGAGTTGGAGCAGCATTTTGCAGTTAAGAAGGGCATGTTGGAGCTCCAAGATGAAAACTAGAACAAGTGATAAACAGGTCAACTATTCACACAGACTCGCACAAACCAAACAACAAGTTGATTAGTGCATAGTTGGATCACTTTTAGTACATAAATGAGTCATTGGCATATATAGATTCACAAAACTCATTACAGCTTGGATTTAGAGGAAGCCACCACCTTTCCCCTTATAAGATTCTTTGTGATTAACCATAGGGGTTACATCCAAATGTCATTTTATCCTGAAACTCCCGAGTTGGGAGTTTCAAAATTCTTGAAATTGGGACTCTTAGCATTTTGGGGGCTCGTAACTTCTTATTCAAACCTCTGATTGAAGTGATGCCTAATGCAAAATTGTAGCCTTCATCGAAATCTTTTCAAGGATATGTGGCACATCACTTGCACATAAGCAAATCAAGGTAATTTTTGACTTTTAATAGTTAGGAATCAAATTGGCATTTTGACTCTCAACCTTTTTTTCAGCCATAACTTGTGTTTTAAGTATTTAAATGGGTAGTGCGAACCCATTTTAGACATCTACTTCTCAAGAACTTTCGAATGATATAAAGAACTTTTCAATCCATTGAATTTTGACCCTCAAAATTATTTTTTGAAAATTTAGGACTTTGTAGGGACTCCAACTTCCAAAGTGAAAGTCCATTTGAAAGTGTGTCGGCTCATTCCTTCACATTTCCCGCACTCCTTAAAGTGTAAATGTGACTTCCAGGTTGCATTCTTGGTTTGCACCTTTCCATGCCTTTGCTTTAGTCATGAACCTAAAGTTAAGGTTATGACATCATAGTTCCACACAATATCCATGACTAGATTTTTTTTTAAAAAAAAGTTGAAGATATTCATTTTATTGAAAAAATGTAATTGAAATATCTGCATGTATTCATTTCGTTCTTTTGCATGGGCTAGTGTGTCTATTTTTTAAAAAATAACATAAATGCCTTTTGTAAACCATTTACATTTATATTTAAGGTTAGGTCAAGAATGCTTGTGGATGGTTGAAAAACTAAATACAACTTATAAAGATATCCATAAATTATCCAAAAGACAAGATGAAAACCTTATGTTCAAGCAAAACATGACAAGTGCAAGGACATGAACACAATTTTGAAGGGGTCATTGAATGTTATTTTTATGATTTATGGGTGTCAAACAAGTATTTTTGGAAATTAGGTCTTGATTTTTTTTTCCATCCTATTATTTTTATTTTTTTTAATATTCACATATTAGGCATCCAATTTCAATATTTTTTATATTATATTATTTTTAGTTAAAAATGATTTGAAACTGAAAACAAAAATGAAATCATGAGGTGGATGCAAAATATTTTGACCCTACTTGTTACCTTGTTTTTTACTTGTAAAGTAAAAAGAAACAATTTTCAAAATTTCAAACCTTCCTCTAGCATTTCAAACCAAATGGAACCTTTATAGTTTTCATTAGCACCTTTAACCTCCTTCTAGCTTTTAAAAACATTTGTACCATTTCATTTAGACTTGGGAAAAAACCTCAAAAATGTCTTCAAAGATTATGTTAATTTTTAAATGTTGGGGATGAATTTAACTATGAAAACAAACTCCATTGACAAAATTATATTTATATATTTCACCACATCAATATTGAGGGTTGGGAAAAAAGAAACAATTCTTTGCAAAAAAATTCATATATTTTCAAATATTTGAAATTTACTTTTCAAAGTGCCAAAAACTAAAGATCCAAATCAAGTATTTGCAAGTGCAGTGGAAAAACATAATTATATCAATTTAACTTTTGAAACCAATGCCAACAATAGTTAAGAAAGAATGTACCTAAAACCATTGATATTATTTTTCACAAATTCATTTAATTTTTGTACCTTTTATTTGGAGACCTTTAGTTTTTGTGTAGCAAATTTATTTTTTGGGTTACTTTATCATGCTTTCACTCATGGAATGTAAAATGAAAAAAACCACAATTTACAAACTTTTATTACACATAAATTAATCAAAACATTATTTCACAATAATTGAACCTATTGACATCTAATACTTTAAATCTTTAAAGCATATGCTATTTTTTTAATTTTTAAATCTAATATTGAAGATTTACACATTCCTTACATTAATTATAATTTTATTTTCAAAGTATTGATAACCCTTTTTTTGAACTAATTAACTTACAATTTTTATTCAACACCCAATATATCGCACCTTATATTTTTATTCACATATTTTCTATTTGTTTTTAGTAATGTCCCCCTTGGGAACACAATACAAAAGAAAAAAATATGGGTTGAAATTTTTGAATGCATCTTTTAAAGCTTTTCTAAGTTTCACCTTGTGTTTTCATGCATACATGATGTTTGAAGTGAATAATGAGCATGAAAATATCAAAAAATTTGCAACTAATGTGAACTTGGACCTTTTTAAGGCTTCAAATTTTGTTAGTGAAAAAGAGTGCATGATGAGGGTACGTAACAAAAAAAAATTCATTACATTTGTGATAGAAGATTAACTTGGACTAAATATGTACAAAAAAAATTCAAACTTCACCCTAGGTGTATATCTCCTATCAACCAAAAAAAAAGGAGGGGATAATCTAAGTAAGAAACACCTTTACATTATTGATCAAACCAATAGCAAAATTGCTAGCTTGTCCAATAAACAATGGACCAATACAATTGATGCTTACTTAAGTTCTACTTTTTTTATATCAAGCTTAAAATGCAAATTAAGAACTTTAGGGGATCAGAGTTCTCATGGGTTCCTCTCAATAGCCAATTGGTCATGTGGTAGTTCATGGACAAATAATTAACTTGATACAACCATCCCCATTTTCAATAAATTTTCCCAGAGTAGAAGTTGGGTAGAAAAATAAAAGAAGATTATTCAAAAACACAAAATTTCCCATTATACCCTTAGATATGATCAAAATCCCTTTCTTTTTGAAACTCCCATAACATGGTAAATATTTTCTTCCAAATGTAGACAAACTGATAGATTCTTTCAAAATTCCTAAAAACTCGCAATAATTTGGAACAAACCACTTAAGAAACCTCTAGAGTCTGTCATTGTTTTTCTTGAATTAGTCCCTAAATTCTATCACTAATATTTCTTCTCATGGCTTCGAGTTCATAGTGTAACAAAAAAACTTGTTTTAAAACAAAAGATGAAAAATCAACAATGAGGCATTCTTCTTCATTTTTTCACACAACCACACTTTATTCTCCAACCTGAAATTCCACTATTCTATTTCAATGAAGATGAACACTTAATTCTTGTTTCCGTTTATCCATCCCCTCACAAAGATTAGAACACCCCTCCTTATAATTCGTGTTGCAACTATCTATCACCACCACCAAATCTCTAGCACCAACCATTACTACATTTAGTGATTTGCATTCCCCATCTGAGAACAAACATAATGCAACTTTAAAACCGTTTCATCACAAAAACCATCTCAATAGTGCGACTCCATTGAATTGCAAAAATCAAACACATTTAACTTACAAACAAACAAAAAAACCCAAATGTAGAAAGAAGAATAGAAATTCGACTTTCGGCGTCTACATCTTTTCATGAACTATTCTATAATTTGACATCTTCTACTAGTTAGTTGTTGTGAATTAGGGTTACTTCTTTCCATCCATCCACATCCATATCCGCACAAAAAATTCTTGACACTAGTTTACGTCACACTCCAACTTCCCTCATAAATGCTTTCTCCTCTTCTTGTTGTCACGATTCAAGGAAGGGTGAAACATTTCATTTTGGGTTATTTGACCATGCATTCGACATTATATTGGTCTTATAGGTATTGTGAAACTCTTGAAGCCATTTACAAGCAATGGCATCTTGAATACCATATGTTATGACCATTTTGCAACAAGAAGTGATGTGAGTTGGCCACCTTGTAGATATATACGTAAAAGAAGTAGATTCTAAAATTGACAATATCTTTGTGTTTGTATCTCCTTGATGTCACTATTGTAGCTAGAGGATCCAAGTTTACATATGTCAATACTAATAGGACGTTTTCTTCATAGGAAATGATGACACCCATTTGTAGTCCTTGCAAGGGCAACAGTGTGTGATTTGGCAAACATGTTTGCCTTTTTCTTTCAATGGGCTTATGGGAAGTATATTTTCAAAGATTGAATCTGTGTGTATTGTTACCTTGTCTTCTTGTCCAAGTTGACTAGATATATATGAATGGTGCACAACCAAAAAGAAACCCCTAAAAGTGAATTGGTCACTTTATGAACAATCACTAACTAGGCATGAAATAAGGGGTGAAAATAGACGATGACAAGTAACAATATCTTTACTATATGACTGAAATACGAAACCTAAGAAATTTGAAGCTTAAATGCCTAGATTCCATGTACAACTTAAACATTAAGTGGCAATGTCCTCCAAAGGAATTAGGAGAAATATATCCTCCTTGCAATTTCTCATAAGCCATTTTGCATGAGAAACAATATTTTCTTTGCCCCTTAAGATAAAATTTCATTATTTGGAATTTCTTTGATATTTAAATAATGTTGCATGAATTGTTTGATCATTTCAAAAAGATCTCATCTTTTTAATTCATGATATATATTTTAAAAAAAGTCATTTCCAAAGATATAAAATCTATCTAATGTCTATTTACCAATAGTTATTAAGTGGGATATATGGGTTGCCCCACCACCCTAAAGAGTGTCTATCCATGGACCCACCCAAATGCTTAATATTTGTCTTCCTTTCCTTCCATGGATGAAAAGGCCATTCAAGGCACTTAATAAAACATTCATGACAAGGAACATTTGTGACAAATTAATTATGGGGACAATTTTACTGGTTGAGTATTATTGGGGATGTTGGGAAATTTGAAGGAACAAATTGTGGGGATGCCCATTAATTGTGCTAAAAAATTGAAAGCTTAAAAATGTTTTCTAAGAACATATTTGATCTTATTTTGGTGAACTATGCCAAAGCTTGGGCAATATCATTACAAATAAGTTTTGATGCATAATATGGTTACAATGTTTTGTTTTTTGGATGCCATGATTTGGCTATGTGAAATGCCTACCAAATGTAGAATTCAAGAACGATGGAATTGATGTCATTCAAATATTTGAGACTCCTTTAAGACTAATATAGGAATACATTGGACCAATGTTCCTAAACTTAGAATAAACAATATGGATAATAAAAGAATATATATATAAATATTAAACAAAGGTGAAGAATGAATCCATGTGCAAACAAAATGAATAAAGGTGATTGAAATGTACGGTTTAAAAGGGCGTTCCAATTAGGTCACCCAAGGCCATGAAATGGGCTTAGAAAAGAGAAGGAAGCAATATCACCCAAAATCAGTTACCAATTTTGATTTGCTCCACAATTTTGAAGAGGAGTGAAGGCCCTTATTTGCTCAAGATAAAAGCTTAACCTCTTATGCACCACAATGGATGCAAAGAGACTTAAAGTTTATGAAATGGCCGAGACCTAGAGCTTTAACATAATGTTCATGCCACTAAATAGCAGTTCAAAGTGGGCATGAAGGGAGTGTATTGGTAGGGTAAAGGCCCCAATGTGAGGCCATTCTCAAAAGAAGGGACCTACAATGAAGGGATAGTCCCTCATTTGTGGAGAGTATCACCCACATGTGGTCTTTACCCATTGTAAATCAGAAGGCAAATGCTATCATGAACCCAATCGTGAACTCTAGAAGATTTGGGAAACATTAATTTTACGGAATGAACTTTTAGGAAAGGTATTCACAGATGTAAGGTGCCCTCCAAATACACCAAGACATTTCTCAAGGTGCTTTACTAGATGGAAACCAACTTTGTACCACCACTTGTCTAGCTATGAATATTCCCACATAGCTTGTAGAATTGTATTCTAATTTCATTTATGTGTCAAAAATAGTGTTGCAAAAGCCTATGTAATTGGTTGACATTGTAGCCACAAAGGTGTCAATAACTCTCGCATTGCAAAAATGCATGTGGAAGATTCTTGGTTTTCATTGAATCGGTGTTGGAGTAGGTGCTTGTTTCCAAATATAGAAGGTGCTTGAAGTGCGCAAATTTTTTCTCCCATGGGACCCAGGGCATTATTTATTTATTTATTTATTTATTCAATATAGTGGTTTCAAAAGTTTGGCAAAATTTTAGCAATTTTGTTGAATCTACACTTTTTCAAAACAATTCCAATTTTCCCCAATTTTTTGACACACAATGTGAAAATTCGTCCCAAAGAAAAGGCCCAAGTACTAGCAAAATCAGCCCATCACAATAATAAAATTTGATGAACTTTGGAAACCACCCATGCTTACTTAATTTGTAGAAGATGGTATAGTGCATTCACACTTGGTGTTAGTGACTCTAGGGTAAGTCCCGTAACACCATGCTAGCCATTTAGGACTTAAACCTAGTTGCCATGAAAATTTTATTCACTTAACATTGAGCTATGGCCCATTTAACAATGGGTGCCACCTAGGATGCCACCTAGATTTTCATTTAACACTGACTTAACATCAAGTGTGAATGCGTAATTAGAAGCCTATTGGAATAAGTTCTGTTCAAAAGAGAAAGACACAAAAAGCTTCCTGCTAAAAAAACCATCATGTCTTTATGAGAATTCAAGAAAACCATCATCTCTCTCTCAATGTTGATGATGACGGTAATGATGATACAAGTTTTGTTAAGCTGAAAAAAACATCTTTGCTCATGAATCCTGTTGATACTGGTGATGATTCTTAGCTTGAAGAAGACATTGAGGTGACTTTTTTAAAAAAAAAATTGTGTTATTGCAACCCTAATTTGAATCATGATGAAAACGTTTTATACAAAAGAAGTGTCATATATATTTGAAACACAATAGCTATTAATGATACCTTCAAGTTAGGCCCAAGTCAGGCCTAGTGCTAGAGGACACAACGTGACTTTCACCTGATTATGTGAAAACAAAAACTTGAAAAAAAAAAAACCCTGTGGTTGGTGTTGGTAGGACACCCCTTCCGGCAACCCCAATGTGAATTATGATGACCAGGTTTTACATGGTAATTGCTAATACTTGTTGGCTTGAAAATTTGAAACTGGGTGATAATATTTTTTAAAAATTAAAAGAATTGATTTTTGATGTTCCTTTAGAAAGGGTCACTTTAGACAAGGGTCCAAGGAGCAAGGTCCAATGAAATTGGGCATTCTTATTGATACATTTTGAATATTGGACTCTCGAATTGGACCCAAAGCCTTTTAGACATACTCATTGTACCGTGGGATAAAGTGTTTTTTTTTTTCTTAATGTCAAGAAAGGTCCAATTCAATGTTCAATTTGCTTCAAATTGGTCCCTGGACCCTTGTCTACTAAAGTGACACTAAGCGAATGTTGAGGTGCACAGATTTAGAACAAATTCCAATAAAGGCTGTTTTTTTTAATGTATTGTTTTTTTTGTTTCCTTTCCCTTGGCAATGTGGCAAAGGAATTTGCCAAGTGTTGACGGAATCGCCGGTAATGCCCATGCCAGCTGCTGCTGCCGCTACGTTACGGCGCAGCTCTTGCCGAGTGGCACACCTCCAGGCCTCCACTCTCCCCACTGTACGTGGCGTGGCTGCATGCGGCCACAAATTCCCATCAATTCTCGTATCCAACTTTGTGCCCTGTGCACACCTAATTTGCACTCCCCACTTCCCAACTCTTGTATTGGATGGAAGATTACAAAATTGGCGTACCGATTCAGCAGGAATTCTCCTCTGAAGATCTCTGCATTTGGCGTGCACAGAACTGTCGAGTTCTTTTGCTGGACACCAGGTTAGCTGCTGCAGAGAGTCGAGTTCGCGACAACTCTTCGCGAGGTCCGCGAGAAAATCTTAGCGCAAATCTCGAATTCCGAGACCTTTGTAGAATTAACAAGGTTTGTACTAGGGAGAAGAGCTTTGAGGCTTGAGCTTGAGATATGGCGGACTCTGAGCAGGAGCCATTGCAGCCGGGGGGTGGTGGTGACGATCAGAAGACGAATCAGCATGTGCGCTTCGATCCCAAAGGCCACCAGCACCAGCAGCAACAAGCGCAATATTCAGCAGAGAAGCCGAATACAGCTACCAGAGAAATCGACCAGCGCACTTACTACATCAATATTCCCATTCACCCTCTGTCTGGCCAGGTTGATCCAAATCTAGATCTCCTTTCATTGCACCCATGCATGAGTTCTCTGCAAGCTCAGGGAGTGCGGCTGTTGGTACCCCATCATCTGCATGCATGCATGTTGTTTTCTTGGGTACTTGCGCAAGCTGGAGTTCTCGTACAACTGCCTCCCTTTGTGACATGTCGGAGAGTTCTCAGTGTATCCTTTTTAGAAATTCCTCTTAGGACCAATGTCAAAGGGAAAATTCGTCTTTCCTCCATTAGATGCCTTCCAACCAAGGAAAAATGATTGACTTCCCCTTGTAAAATCATTTGGTAGAGTTGTATACAAACCCTTCTAGATGAACTTCCCCTGTGAGGTTCCTTGGGAATGTTGCAAAGTGTTTGCACAATTCCCTGCCACCCACGTTTGTAGTCTATTTCTTGGAGGTAAAGTTAAGACAATTTTCCCACAAGGGAATCATCCAAAAGCTCCTTGTGTTGAACTGTAAGAAGCAGGTTTGATTGGTTTGATGATCCTTGATTCTGATTGAATTTGGGTAGGCTGCAGAATAATATTCTGGTTACTAGAGTTTTTTTTTTCCTGACAACGGGTCTAGTGTTGAATATTCTTCAGGTACCTGATGAGCATCTGGAGAGGTTGTCGCTCTACTTTTCGACGTATGGAATTGTGTTTATTTTGGTTGGTGTGGTGGCCATCGTGGTGCCTTTGTTCTTCGGAATTCCCATCGACCAGTTGTTCGCATGGTTGCTAGTGGTAGCGGGAGCCATCACCCTGTTGAATTTCTTGCTTGTGTGTGGAGCTCCTGGAACCACTTCCTTTCTGTTGCTGGGAGCCTTGCACCTGGGCGTTGGACTGTGGATGTTGCTTCAGCCTGTCCCTAATCCTACCATGCTCATCTTCCTCATCGCTGGCTGGTTCCTTGTCCATGTATATATATTTTTCCCCCTCTCTGCTGTCCCACAAACACAAGCTTCAAGCTTCAAGAGACTGCAGAACTGATGCAATCTACACTATAATTGGTACTAGGATACAGATCTGATTAACAAGGAAATGGAAGCAGCATTTTTTTCTTGCCAGCAGCTCATGCATTCTTCAGGCACATTCTTCAGAGATCAGGTTCTAGGAAATCTGCTGCCAAGCTCACCATGCAATATTTAAGATTTCTGGCATCATGTTGTGGGAGCTTGCAGGGAGTGTTGAAGCTGCTGTTGACATGCCAATTGCGGTATCTGACAACATGGCCAGCAGTGATGATCAGTGGCCTAACATCAATCATCTTGGCTTTCACAATTCTGGCTCTAAGCTCTTGGTTGTTCAACGAGTCTCTGAAAGTGATTGGTATCTTCTTTGGAGCTGATCTCTGCTTGACAGGAGTGTCTCTGATGCTAATTGCCTTCATGGCTCGCTTGGGTACGAATGTCAAATCTCTTCTAAATCTTACATCAGATCTTTTACTCAGCTGCCGACCTCAAATTGTAGGTTTCCTTACATAATTCTTCTCAGCCTCAAATGGGAACCTTCTCATCCTCAATTTGGTACCTTCTAATTCCATGAATCGGTATCTTCTAATTCTCAAATTGATACCTCCTCAGCCTCAAATTGTTACCATTTCAACAGCAGTAGAATGTTTTTTGCTTCTCATAGTTCTTAGATCATGTCTATGTGATGATCCTTTTGGCTAATGTGGTGATCATGCAAAATCTGTTTTGTTGAAACAGAACTTACAAATACTGTGCATTAGATTTCAATGTTTCATTAGAGAGTTCAATCATGGCTGATGAAGAAAGATGGTTGTTGGATTTTTGGGGTGGGTGATCAATTAATGCAGGTCGCAAAGCGAAGGAGACACATGAACCACTTCTGGCAGAAAGTGCACGAGTAGCTGCAACTGTATGAGTTTTATTTGCTGGGGTTATGTGATACGCTACTATGAAGACACAAAATTTAAGGTATCAGCAAGCAGCACCTGCCCGGATATACTTTTGTATCGTAATATAGTGCCAGAAAAGAGGTGAAGTTTTTTGGTGTTCCCTCATTCAAATTTGGAGGTTTCCTCTGAAGGTCTACTTTCCTTGAATATCATACATGTGAGCTGTATGCAAAACTTCTGTGGCTGGAGTTAAATCACAGTGTGCTTTCTAGATTTTCAAGAATGGATGTGAGTAGAATCTTTTATGATCCAACTCTTGAAATTGAATTTTAGTGAAGAAAATTAGATTTAACTAATCGCCCACTCTCCCACAGCAACTTGCACTTCAACATGAAAGGTAAAATGAGTATTCATATTGTGGAGTGCACTTTTCTATCTCAGGAAAAGTAAACTTCTGTCAGCATCTTCTGACAGCATCCAAACAAGGAAATGGTAGTGAAATGTACCAGTGCAAAGTAACAATTTCCAGTTAATGCACTTGGGCTCTGTGTTGCTGCACACTACAAGTGACAATCAACTTTGTTTTTTCCTTTTCTAATGTTCCCATACGTTTTCCAATAGTTCATCATCATTTATGTCTGATGTTAAATTGAATTTGAATTAATATAAATATCATGGACACGGGTCTTTTTTTTCCATGGTGGTGGGTAGAGAAAACACATGAGATAATTATAAGGGTAGGAAATAGTTATTAAGAAAGGATTTAGGTAGTTATTAGGGAGGGTAGTTAGGCTTGGAAATGAGGTAGCTGTATCAAGAATTGTCTCTGGAATTCTCCAGGGTCAACCCCACTACAGGTTATTCAAAATCAATTGTCCATCGACAACCATAAGATTATGCAAAATCTCCCATATACCAGTTGCTCAATTTCTGTCACTGGAAGGAATAAATTGAGTACTTTGTCCTGCAGTTGATGTTTTCAACACTTGAGAAGTGGCAACCCTTGAAATCATACTCAAAAGTATCTGACATATTTGAAAATACCATACAAAATACATAAGTTTTATTTAAATACTGGAAATTTCAAAACAATAACTATGCAAAAGGTTCACACAAAAACATAATAGAATTTAGTTCTCAAATATTTTTCTGTTTCCAACAATACCACTCTCAAAACTCTTATAACCAATACAACCTTCTTCACCGTTAAACATAATCATAGCCAAGTTCTATGCACACAACAGGCTTGTTTATACTCTTCAATATAATCATATCATAGCCTGCTTGAGAAAAACGACCAAAGCTCTTGAAAATATGCTTTACTTGACTTTCTATACACTCTCAAAGTTTATCATACTAGCAGGCTTTCTCTGCACCATCACACATAATCAGTACTGAAGCTCTCAGGCATAGCTGCTGGCCAAATCTTCAAGACAGTTCTTGCAATCCAATGACACCTGCAGAAATGACATTGAAAATCAATCCTCGATTACACTTGCAGTGACCCAATTCGTCAAATTCTAAATTCAACTCTCAATACCTGGCACGCAGTGATTACAACCACAATGCTCACTTCAAACATAATTTCCTATCAGATCCCACACATTCACAGTGGCCTTACCACAAGCTAGTCTTCCACCCGCATTTCCAGTGGTCTTGCTCAGTTCAGTACCACCTGAACATAATTGCAGTGCAATCTCATATCAGAAGCCCATGACGAGTTTTATGAAACTTGCTTGCACAGATGTACAACCACCTATACACAAGATGATCAGCAGAAGTTTGTGTTTTATACATCTCTTTACATATGAATTCTATGAATGTGAAATCTAAACTCATGCAACCAAGAAAATGGAACATGACCCATGGGCTGCAATCCCTTGAATTCCTATCGGTTCAGGATGTTATGAAATGGTGATTCAAGGAGGAAAACAGCAGGAAGGGTTAAATCTGGACCTTGAACAGAAGAACTTTCAGTTGCAGCTTGCAAGTCTGAGTACAGGATTCATGATTGAACAAGGAAATCAGCAGTGACAGAAACAACTTGCAACAAAGCATAAATGCATGGAACAGTTCACACCTCTGCCAAGATCATCAGGGTCAGTATGCACAACTACAGCTCGGCCAACAATTGAGTTTGCTCCACTCAAAGGAATCTGCAAATTGAAGAACCGTTAGAACTGTCAAAAGCAACATTAGATTAACTCTCAAGGATCATTACAATGCATCACATCCATCTGATCCACTGTCTTTCATCATTGGAAACAGTTGCCCAAGAAATGTGTGTGTGGAACATGAGTACAGAAGTCTAGCTGCAATCCAGAAGGCATCATGAGGGTAAGCTCTTTGCCTGTAAATCCTTTATAGAAATCTCTGCAACACCTGCACCAACCCATCAGAAACCATGTGAGATCAGAACAGATTCCAGAATTAACAGTCCCTGGTAGAAAGAATTCATAATTGCACACAGTACCTGGATACCAGCAGCAGATTCATGCTGATGTCAAATGATATAGACTTGAATTCTCATGAACTTTTCTGAGAATTCAGCAACTGAGTAAGTCTCAATGTGCTTGCTGCATCTTACCATCATTTCCAGCAGTGACGTTGCCTAGATCACCAGCATGACGAATTTCATCTTCAGGAGCTCCATGGTCCAGATTATTAGGGTTGAAGTGAGGACCTAGTTGATCACACACATCATGCCAAAAGCCCCACCAAGAGGTCCCCGTTTCATCACGTGGGTCAAAAAGAGAGAAAATTCTACCAAGAAACAGGCAGGGTTCACAGTGACAACATGAGGTTGCACCTAAGTATAGGGAGAGCTCCTGATGGCAGGACCTCCCCAGTGTAACAAACCAGGTAAACAATAAATCTCACACCTAATTTCCCTCTGACCAGGATCTTACACCATAATTCTCCTCTTACCCCATGAGCAAGAGTCTATGGCAGGTAAGTGCCTTCACTTAATGAAGCAAAAATATCTCCCAGGTTGTCACAATCTGAAAACTCTGAACCTTAAGACCATAAGCATCTAAAACATTGAGCATGGCATGTGAAGCTCCTGCAGCTTATCAACATCAGAATGTCCATGTATATTTTTCTACCATGATCTCTTTTTTGAGCAGACTTCAAGCTTGAAGAACTTCATATTCTGCTTTTGGGTCATTGTCTTCCTCACTCATTATAAAGGACGAGTGCACTAGGAAGAGGTAGGTCCATTACCAGTGGACAGGCAGCCATTGGTGGTGTCACCCTGCGCATGAACGTGAAAGCCATGCTTGCCTGGCCTCAATCCTTCAATTTTCCCAGTTACGATAGTTGGCCCATCTGCACATACTCATTTCCACAACAAAGAGATGATCAAAATTGATGGGTCATTGCAGCCTGATCATATCCAACCACTTGATTGCAGGCGCCATTGAGGTGTTGCAAGGGGGTGAAAGGAGGCCCAAAGACAGGGTGACTTTACGGATATCTCTATTGTGAAAAAGCCCAAGTGAATCCAGGTTCACTTACGTAGGAAATGTTTCTATGGTGGACTCCACATGACCGTAGAATGTAGGGATACCAAACTTTGGCCCATTTCTTTCTGGGTACATCACAATGTTGTCTCTACCCTGATCAAGGGCAGAGCCAACAAAACTCAAGTCCAATCAAGCGACTCGTTGCACATCCTGTAAGAAAATTTCGTCAAAAAGGAATGTTTCTGCAGCTTAAAAACAAAACACCGACCTTCGTGATCTTGCTTAAAGAAGACAGTTCCGCTCACTCCTTCAGTTCCTGTCAACACTGCCACGGCCTTCAAGGGCGCCATTCAACTTCGTTTTTCTCACAAGTGTATTGAAAGGAAATTTACAAGACGACCGATCTTGACCCGAAACAATTTTCTCGAAGCACGAATAGACAGACACAGTGAGTGCGGAGAGATTTTGCAATACGAATCCTGCGACGGACACAAAATCGCAGAGAATTATATAAGCGCTTGTTGAAGGAGGGAGGAGATCGAGGCCAAGGGACCGATGGCGCGGATCATGCAGCGAAGTGGAGAGCCTTCCTCTTCCACATACGGGACAAGACCAGTGTGTACCTTGTTGTTGGAATTCGAACCCCCGACGCTCTGGTTGGTAGAGCTTTCAAACTGATCCGGCTAACCATGATCAGCTGACTCATTTACCAAACTTTATATCTCTTTGTTGACGAGTTTGAAGACTTTTGGGATTGTTGTCTCACGTGTAGATCTTTATTTATTTATTTATTTTTTCATTGGCTTTGTAAGGTACCTTGCTTTCTTTCTTCCTTCTGGGTATTTAAAAACCTTTTAAGCTGGCATACCGAACCCATCACTCTCATTCACAATTGGTAAATTCTATTGAAACATTTTAATTTTTTTTTAAAAAGGGTTCCAATAACCCCGTTTTCAATATTCTAAAATTTTGACATTAAAGAATAATTATATAAGGTATATTATTATTTTGTAATAAACAGTGATAATCTATTGGTTGGGTCCAGTCAACCCTTTGCAATTGGCCGGGAGTTTGATTCTAAGATTTTTTGGCAAAAAATTTCTTTTTTTCTTTTTTTCTTCTTATTTTGTTTTCCCCGGCTTTCTCTTTTTAGAATTATTTATCGCCCAACCATGATAGCAGGTACAATATTCAAACTTTAGAACCTAGCATATCTTTCAAAACCTTTGAGTTATTCAAAACTTTATATTCTAGCATATCTTTCAAAACCTTCCAATTTAGGATATTCAAATTGTAATACCTAGCATATCCATTTGCAAAACATGAAACTTGTGTGGAATGAACAAAAAGAATTCATTTCAATGTTTTGGAAAGTGGGGTTTCTCTAAAACGAATTTATTTTTTCATTTACAAATGAATATAACACAACATTTATACCATTTTTATCGATTAATTATATTTTTAAAAGGTGGGAAAAATGTGTGTGTGTGTGTGTGTATATATATATATAACCATGTTGATTTTAAATATGTTTGTTTACAAATTGTTTTATGAAAACAAAGAAAAGAAAATCTTCAAGATATCATTCTTGTTCAAATGTATGAAACAGTGAAGATTCAAATGCATTTTCGGTCAATTTACTTGATATTTTTCTTAACGATTTTTTTATAAATGTGTAGATCTTGGAAAAATCTTTAACAATGAAATTTTATTTATTTTCATTTGGACAAAGTATGGTAAAGATAGTAATGGTCAAAATAGAGTACTTTTGTATGTGACAAAGAGTGATGTAAGATAACGTTGTAAATTTATCCCATATTCTTTGTCAACAAGTGCAATTTTGAAAACTATATAACTAGGTGAAAAAGTATTGATCTACACACAATATTTGCTTTAAGTATATTCAAAATGTAAAAAATATTACTTGTGATGAACCAATAAAAAAGGCTCGTCACTAAAAAATAAATAGGATTTTACTTACTCACCTACTTAAGCCTTCCTACTTATTGATTGAAAGGCTAGATTACATTGAAATTAATTTATAATATATTTGATGGCATTCACAACTAGGAAAAAAATACGACTAGTGGATAAACAATGTGTCCATATTCAATACATAATCATGTAGTCATGAATGACATTTACGACTATAAACCCAATCATGGGTATAGTCATATTTGCCATGTTTTGGCATAGTGTAAACTCTAATGTTCAATATGTGTGCCAATTGAAAACTTGTTAAGCCACATTTTCCATTCAAATATGGTTCAAGATGTTAACAAAAGCTACAATTTTTTCCCCATGTGTTCTTAACTTCCAAGGAAAAAAATACAAGAATAAAAAATGGAACATTTTTTATATCACACTTTTTGTAGAGAAAATGGAACCCTAAAAAAATAAGGTGCGAGTAAACTTTGTTGACATTCACAAGCAATTGGAAGGGATTGTCATCAATGAATCCTTCTCTTATAGCCAAGTAGCATGACATCATGTTTGCATGCACAATAGGTGACATTCCATCCAAGGAAGTTGCCACACTAACACCACATCAATCATGTGTAATGTGTGTAGTGCCATGTCATCGAAACCATGGGCAACAATTTGCCATGTCTTTGCCACATAATTTCCATGTTATCTATGCCATGTCATGGGACTACCACATTGTGTCTATGTCATGTTTTCCATGTCATTAACTTGCCACATGTGTGCCATGTCAATGCTAGGTCATCCATGTTAGGTCATCAATTTGCCACATTAGTGCTACATCAATGTTACATGCTAACAAGTAATTTAAATTATCCAAAAATGTGCAAGTGTGCACACCCCACACCTACACACCCCCATATTTCCACACCCCAAATTCTCAATCTCGCTTAGAGCAGGATGGTTTAAGTCATCTTTTTTCTTTCCAGAGCAAAATGGAACGGTTTAGTGATTTGGGGTATTTTAACATAAGGAGTCTTTTGTCCATCACCTTTTTTGTAATGTTGTTTGCATTTATGTAACTTTGTAATTGTTTTGCTAGTATAGTTTTTTGTGGCATAGCTAATAGATTATGCTCATTTTCTAGGTTTAATCATTTTACGCTTAGGAATGGAAATGGTTGATCATTGCATCCCATACGTCTCTTTCAATGAAAAAATAGTCCATGAAAGGATGATCTTCCTATCTATAAAAACTACAACAACTGATTTTGGTTCTAAGTTGTTGATCAATGTTTTGACTTGCTTTACTCCATGTTTTTCTTGGTAAGAGTATGTGTTGATGGCTATGTTTAGTCCTAGACTCATTGATCTACACTACATTAACATTGTTTTTTGGCTGATTTTTTTATTGATCATCACCATTGGTACCATTGGTGGAATATGTGTTCAATTTTATTTTCCATCTTGGTTTGATATATTGTTTTTGTTACAAAATCTTGCTCTTCCAAACCCTCAATCTATAGAATGGTTTCAACATACTATGGTAATATCTATTCAACTTCATCATTGTCCAGGTCTTCATCCCACTCTTCATGGATATGACAATACTAGGGTGAAGCAAATTGCCAAACATAACCTTTGTCTATGATTGTTATTTCCATTCCTCCTTGTATTTCTCGATGAATCTATAGTACCTCCTTGAATTTATATAGATTACCATGCCTTTGGGTTGACAAACTCATCTTTGTTATTTCTTGTACCTGTTGTTGTAGATCTATAAGGGTAACCCCTAATTGCATTGTGTTCCCATCCCTTTGGTTTGATTTCCAAATGTTCTACCTTCATTAGTAGCCTTGTTCAATATTGGGTTGCCTCATCATCTACTAGTAAATGCTTCCCAAGGTTCCATATTTGTTGTAGACGACATCTTGTACCCTATAGGCCATTCCTCTATCCTAAATATTTTTTGCATAATATATTGTACTCTTTTGGAATACAAAATTACGTAATGTCATTCACAAATTGTACTTCTACTACAATTTCTTCTTCATCTTGTTGCATTGCTATTTGTTTTAATTGTCTTTGTAGACTTTGGGTCACCATTTGATTTATGTTTGTTACCATTTTACCACTCTTTTTTGGGATTTTATTTCTTTTTGGCCATAGATTTAAGTCCTGACAACAATTGCTTGCTTGGATTTAAATCCTAACAATTTTTCTCACCAATTTTGAATCTATAGATCAGAAAAAAAATTAAACAATTTCACAATAACCTTTTTGTACCGCTTGCAAAATAATAAAACTAAGGCAAATTATAAAAACTGAAATTTCAACCTCAAATTCATTTTGGGGATGGTTGCCAAATGATAAATCCTAATGTTCCAACACTGTATTATACCCAGATTTTGTTCTTTTAACAAATTAGTTATTAGTTACATAATATGTACACTTGAACAAATACATGATCCAAAATAATTCAACCAAAATTACCTCATAGCATATGAATCTACACATTTCTAAATTTGTAATAATTCTACAACAATTCCAAATCTCATATTAATGGGAAAAAAAAAAAAAGATGATGAAAAGAAAACATAGAGAAAACAAAACAATAATTCATATTGAAGTAATACTTTTCCTCATCAAATTTATCCTCTAAACTTTGAAAAACTACTCACCTCTCCAAAAGAACTCCCTCTTCCAACTCCAAGGCATCGTAAATTCACTCCATTCTCCCACCATAAAATTGATTTGAATTTAATCCGAGCAGTCCCTAATCACCGAATCATCTTTCACCTCTGTCCACCTTGTCCCTATTGAATCTCCTCGGTCTAGCATAAAATAATTAGGAGGTCATACTTTAAGCGGGGGAAAATCTAAACCCTAAACCCATATGCCATAATTACTTTCTGCTACCACTCATGGGACTAATGATGCTCAAATTAAAGGAGCCCTGGGATGCAAGCCTTCCCCCTATACATTAACCTTTAATTGACCGAACCAGTGCCAAGTGACAGGAGGGAGTTGCAATCATATAACCTCCAAATAGTTGCAATTTTGCCACGTTTAAAAAGTTCGACTTAGTAGAGTTGTAGGGGACTTCCATCTGAATCTTTTGGTAGTAAAATGCGTAATTTGTGTGAGGAATGAGAAATCCTCATCTTTGAACTTGCAATTTTATGGGGATATGAGCAGCTTCCAAAATTTGGTGTTTCAAAATATTTGATTTAGCTATGATAAGTTCAATGACCCTAACACTCTTCTAGTAGATGGAAGTTGGGCAGATGAGGTTGGTGGAAAAAGAAATTCATCATTTGTACTTGAGATGAGGTAGAAATGAGTGGTCAAAATTGCACATACAATGATCATTTACACACAAGCAAAAAAATAAAATGCAAGCTAGTTTTCCTATTCCAATAGGGCATGTTGTTGAGGCCCAGTGCCTCCCAGAACCCTGCCAACTCCACTTTCGAAACTGGCAAAACTGGTCTTTTCATATAATGGGCAGATAGCAAAACTTGAAGATTTTTCTCCATTTTCAAGCTCAATTTTTTAATAAGTAAGCTTGAGAGACAAATAGCACATCGAAGGTGCAAGAGAGAAGGAGGAAGGAAAGTGTCCCCTATAAGGGGTGTCAGGTTTTGACCGGGATAGTATAGGTACAAGTGCTAGGGACGAGGCTTCTGGTCCGCATAGACATCTGGGGTTAACAGCTGAGATGGCAGATTATGTCATTATCTCATTTCTTACCACATTACCGATGATGATGCGACAATGGCCCAAACGCGTCCTGAACATAATTTTTTTTTCAAATCGTTCAATCGGTAGCCAGACTTCCACGGCAGAATGATGTGTAGAAGGCCAGTTCTCTTCTACGACAAGAGGGGAACTCCAATCTGGGAATCCTCAGTCCGTCCTTTTGAAGTATACCCATACAATGATTCGTGCACCCTTTTGGAAAAACTGGTTCTAGTCTTTTATAGAGAGATTGGGAGCAAGTGCTGATCATGGCCCCAAATTTCCTGGTCTTGGCCAGAAAGGCGATAGTTGAGGCTTTGGACCTTACATCTGGAAAGAATGAGCAACTCTTGAAGCTCAACAAACGGCAGTGTAAATGTGTTGCGCAGAAGCTCTCAGAGACTCGAGAAATTTTGAAATATGTGGAGTCTGCAGCCGGTTCTGCTAATTCCCTTGAACGACGTGATGCAACGTTGGGAAAAGAGCTGTATCGAGTTGTGACGGATGCTCTGTTGCTTATCAAGGAATGTCGTGGCGAGCAGTGGCTGAGAGCAGCCATTAGACGACGTAGTGAAATGAGCTCGGAGGACTTTGTCGAGATTTGTTATGAAGTGCAATGGTGCACTTACATACTCTGTATTTGTTTAGAGAGTGCTGTACGTAAGCAGGCTGCCGTTGTAGAGCCAGAATCATGTGATGGTAGGCTGAGTGTTCTTGATCACTTCAAACTGGAGGCGGCCGCAAATCAAGATCGAGAGGATTTGAAATCATCTTTGAAGCTCCTAAGCCAAGGCCATGTTTGTGATGGTAGTTGTGCGAGGTCCACAGCTGAAAAATGCCTTGCTGCGCAGTTTAGTGAGAGGCTGGATAGTAGGCCGACTGAATTAGCAGCTGATCAGGGTAGTACGTCTGCAGAAGTATTGCCTTCCTTATTGTGGAAGATGAATCATCGAGATCTTCCTGATGTGAGGATGATAGGGCAAGGGTCCTTTGGCGAAGTTCAGGAAACCAAATGGCTAGGAGACAAATATGCCAAGAAGGTATTCCCTGGTGCTGACAACAAGAGTTTTAAGCAGGAGTCTGAGGTTCTGGCTCGCCTCTGTCATCCGAATGTGGTGAGAGTA
>Ga0116227_10004058_pt1 | contig 32004 bp, 17 predicted proteins | sample S1TSphgellanicum_FD_89693 | JGI IMG/M metagenome (GOLD analysis project Ga0116227, IMG submission 89693) | Host-associated microbial communities from peat moss isolated from Minnesota, USA - S1T2_Fb - Sphagnum magellanicum MG | ecosystem: Host-associated > Plants > Peat moss > Unclassified... | reverse complement strand
TGCACCAAGTCAGGGTATCAATATTTTTATTAAAAAAGTTTAATAGGTTCTCATGATGTTAATCCTAATAAATTTAAGAACAGCCAATTATCGTTTCGCGGTTCTCACTCACTAGTTTTGTTTCTTTCAAATTAAAAATGAAAACCAAAATTACAAACAAATTATGGATTTTATTTTAGTTTTAAAAAATTAAAAAATCATAGTTATCCGTAAAGTAATGAAAACACAGCACCCGAATCCCGAGTTTGGTCATATATGAGGTGAGATTCTTAAAAAACTTGCAAAAAAAAAGTACATTAGCATTAAGGGGGGTTTGAAACTCACTAAACTGAGTTTCATCCTATCTTTCATTTTTCCTGAGCGCCTCCACTGCTGCTACATATATTTTCACTGCTCCTAGCCCTACAACTACTATATTTAGTTTGAACCTTATGCATTAAATGCACAACCTTGTTTAATGGTTGTGCATTAAACCTTGTGCGCATTATCATGAGACCCTGACCCGGGTAAATGATTTATCTCACCCGGGTCTTAGTAATAGGGTTTTTCAGAATCCGGTTCTCAGATTCTCATGCAACTGAGAACCAGTGATCAAGGGTTCAGTGACCATATCACAGAAAGTAACCTTCAAGGTTTAAAATAAGGATAAACAGATGATAACCGAGTGGTTTTCAAAAGCATTTTTGATACCCACTCAACATTGTTTAACACTTGCCCTCACCTCATAATCAGTGATTTTGAATTTTCAAATTTTTGTAACCAAACCCAACCTTGGTAGAATAACAATGCAAAGTGTTTCTCAAAAACCTGGATCAATAACCTTTTCATCCCTGAAAATATCACTATTGTGTTAATGAATAGTTGGATTGTAATTGTTTTTTAGCTTCAATGACAACTATGACAATCACCTTTTTAAAGTTTTGTTTTGAACTTTGTGTTCAAAATTTGTAATTATATTATCTTTAAATTGCAAAGAAAAAAAACTCTTGCCTTGCTAGCTAAAAAGATTTAAGATTATTTGTCAAAGCCTAAAACACCTGACCTTGTAGGACATTATGAAATTCTTGACATGTGTTTTTAATGGGGTATTTAAAAACCTTGATAAAAAACCTGTTTGTACTTGTCTGAATTTTTGTTAAAGAATTAAGCTTTTTACCCATTTAATCACATGCCCTAACCCTTGCCCACACCTCATAATTGTTTTTTTTGGGTTTCTGAGACTTACACCCAAATGATTTTTTAAACCTCATAAAACTTTTAAAAATAGACCCAGGCAAGTCTTTGAATTTTTTATTTTCAAATACCCAAATACTATTATCCCCCCAAAAAAAAAACTCATCCGATTCTAACTTATCAAGAAAACCTCAGATTGTAAGAGTTTTCTAATTTCAAAGAAGCTCTAGTCCACTTCAAAAAATAAATGAATAAATCTTTTTGGGTCTAGTCGTGGCTCTCCACATTTCGAGACTCTTGGTTGTTCTAAAACTAGTTCTGTTTGCCCATGCATGCTTAATAAAAGCTAAAAATCATACATGCATGTCTACCATCTTAGGGCAAAAATAAATTTTTATAACATAAAAGGCAACAACAATGAAAGCAAATTAATCAATTAAAAATTATTTTCATTATGATTTTTGTTATCCAATGTTCATCAAAACCTTATTGAATTTTTTAAAGATAACATCAAATTAATTCAAAACATTTATATCTCAAAAAATATTTTTATATCAAATTTTAATTTATTTTCAAAGTGACATGTTTTATTTTAATCAATTCTTCCATAATCTTTCAAATCTAGTTTTTAAGAATCACATTTTAGTAAGATTGAATTTTGTGGTAAGTATTTGTATGTTCAAACAAATTTCATTTAAAAATTTAGTCATATGAATTTTACATTTCATAATGATATGGAACTCATGATAGAAAAAGGCAAGTGACAACCCAAAAAATAAAATGATATAGAGGTATAATTAAATCACTTACCCAACATTCTTATTTTGAGAAGAAACCCAACAAGTAGATGAGTAGACTACCAATCAACCCATCAATTGGATGGGTGCATCCAAAATCTACACATGCTCATCCATTAGCTTGGGGCAACAACAATCCTACAAGATTCAGTTTCGAACCAGATCTTGTTCTACCTACCTTCACATTGCTCAAAACTGGTTTTTTTTAAATTACAGTACTCCACAACCAATAAAAAATGACAACCTATATCAATTATCCGAAAAAAAGAACATAAAAACTTATAAAAATAAACATGAAAATAAAATGTATATATATATATATTTTTTTAATTTTTAAATGAAGAACCAGACCCTAGATAATAACATGTTTATGCCCCAGTTCCAGGTCTGGGTTTGAGTAAGTTACTTTATTTTACTTTAAATTCAAAAATTTAAACCAGCAGTCCAAGTACCCAAGAACCAGAATTTGCTAATTCTCAGTCTCATGCGCAGGCAGAGAACCGAACAGCACTGGATAGAACCTGATAACAAGTATCACAGGGCTTTCCATAATTTTTTTAAAGAATTGGAATGGGTGTTTAAATGTGGTAAAACCCATGGCTTCAGGCTTTTACCCTATACATCATTTATTTCAATCAATTATACTAGACATGAAACTGGTTTTTGATAACACACCATGAATTTACAATTGTTGAAAACCCGCTGACAGCCTCCTTTTGTTGGTGAGCTGTTGCAAAATTGCCCGCTTAAAAAAATTAAAGAAGAATATTTTTTCATAGATTTTTGAAATTTTGGTCAAATTTGATCGCACTTCAAAAAAAATAGTTCATCAGATTTAGACAGGTTCCTAGTGTTAAGTGAGGTTTCGTAAGCTATTTTCCAATTTAGAATGAACGTGAAGAGAACTTTTAGGTTTTCTTTTACGTGGTCACAAATTCTTTTCAATGAATCCACCATGATTCTGCAGAAAAAGTTATGTTTCCCATTTTACTAGTTATGGAATTACCTGCTCTGAAATCATGTTATTTTCCCAGTGCTAAAAACATTTGTACAAGTTCAAAAGGTAATTTCAACCAAGATGCATAATTTTGATATAAGAAGCAACAAATCCCCAAATGTTTTCCAAAATATAGCTGTATTTCAACCTGGTACTTTTAGGTCTTCTCTTATGTCACAATATCCTTTGGACTAATCTACCATGATTATAAGGAAAAGTATGCAAATTTATTTGTAATTACTTCCTCTAAAAACAAGGTAATTGCCAGCTACTCAAAACATTTGCACAAGTTTAGTAGCCTCAAATCCAACTAAAACCCCTTTCATAGGAGATGCAACAGTCTAACCCTAAAGTTCAAACCCCGTGCTTGGACCGAGATTGATATTGGGGTCAAATTCTAAGGTAGAGCAAATCAGAATTTCTTCTCCACTTTCCAACCCATCCACAGTATCTATAAATGAAGGAAGGTAGCTTGTTTTGTTTTGTAGTTACAAGATCTACCCAACTGGGATGCTTCAGATCATGTTCTTGGTGTCTTTGGAAAGCTCTCAACAAGGAAGGATGCATGGGCTTGGTTCCATCAAGTTTGGACTTGCAGTGCAAAAGTTCTTGAATATTGAATGATTTTTTCATTGAAATTAAATTAAATTGCAACTGAAAATTTTGGAGGAATTGGAATGTGCCTTTGGTGTTGTTGGAAAGATCTTGATGAGAAAAAATTAATGGAATTTATTTGGTAAGATTTGGGTTCCAAATGTGGGAGATATTGATTTTAAAGTGATTTCTCCTGCTGAAAATTCAAATAAATTCCAAAAAACCAGGCTTTGGAAAGAAAACTCAGTTGAGGACGTGGTAATATTTCGGCCAACAGCACAGTCCACACTAGTAATGAATAATAAGGAACTGTCCAAAATCTGTTATTTGGTAATTTTAGGTGCATGCAGAGTGGCAGTTGCAAACACAACCCTTGAGATCCTGATTAAGTTCACAAAAATATCAACGCCATCATGTTTTCTGAAAATTTTCCAGGAGAATTTCAAATGATTTTTTTAAATCATTTTATTTGAAGAAATAATTATTTTTAATTCATTTCCTCAAAAAATAATTCAAATAATTCTTCAAAAGATTTCTCTGCACAAAGTTTATGTAAACTGTGAACTCTATTCTTCTTATACAAAACAATTGACTACACTTAAAAAATGAGAAAGAAAGAATATCCATAAATTAATTCCATGTGAATGAGAAGCTGCAGCACATATTGGGATCTACAAATCATGAGAGCCGCCCAGTGTGAAGCCTGGGTCCCAGAATTTGACAAACCCAATCTTCAAAATATCTAAAGATCATGATTCTGGTAAATTCAAAAGGGTTCCTTAGATCATGATCTTGCAGGAAGGAAATGAATTCAGATGAGCGTTTCTTTTACTGGCGAATTTTCGCCAAATCCATACCTGATAAATATGATTTTGAACAACAGGAAGGATTTTCCATTAAAAAGATGACTCAAATTCGCCAGATCTCGAAAAAAATTCTACCAATCACCAGATTTTTGTTATTAGTTCCAATAGGTAGCAAAAAATAGAGAAAGATTCCCATTTTTTCCTACTTCCATATCAGTACATGTGATCAAATTTGGCTAATTCACTTTCGAGATGATACCCACCTTGGCTGCATCACAAAATTGGAAAAAAACCACAATTCGGATTACACATAATATAAGATCTTGATCCTCTGTGTTTACATTTAAGTACTTTTTTCACTGACTTAATTTACAGGGAAACACCAATCGAGGTAATGAGCTGCAGCACTTGGGAATACTGTTCTTTATCATCCCTTCATGCATGCAGGTAGAATTATGGTTCAAGTGTCATGAGAAAAAATGATTGACAGCTTCAGGAGCTGACCAGAAAGACAGAAAGAAAAAGTGGTCATTTCTTCAACTCACTCAGGCTTTTTCCAATAATTTCATGCATCAAGACGTCTATTACGTCATTTTTGAAATGGTCACATGGATGCAGGGTTTTTTTTTTCAATTTTCTGATAATTTCGTCAATTTGGCAATTTTTTCCACAATATGTGTAAATTTAGTTTCAAAGTTTTACACCAGAAAATATATATATATCCAAAATTTCCCCCATTTTTTGTTTAAAAATTCTTCAAATTTTGTGGGCAGAGGGGAAAAAAAAAAGAAAAAAATTTGTAAACAGAAATTAATGCAGTAAATAATTTGCAAAAATCATCATCGTTATGAATGTGCACGGTTTGTGGAATCCGTACATTTGGTCGCCATTCGCACTTGCGGCAGGCGACAGGAGGCGCAAGATGTCAGCTTGGCGATAACAGATAAATACGACAATATTCCGCCCTGCTGCGCAAGGGAGTGGGGGAATCATCTGTCACATCTGTTCGTTACCGCGTCTGGGCGGCGCACGGCTTTGGTACGACGATGATACGACAACAATCGATTTCGGAATTGTGGCCGTACGTACTCAGACGCCAAGCGATCCAAAATTGTTACAATGGTAATCGATTGAGAGATCCGTGGATGCGCCTGAACTACGGACACGTGCAAAATTAAACCATCCGTATTAATACGAATAAGTATATAATTAATGTACTAGGATTAGATTGCTTAATCGGCACGTGCACTAATTAGAAGGGATGTACCTTTCAATTGATTAGCCAATTGAACACCCGCAACCAACAAACGACCGGGCCGACGCACAGTTGGATGTTGCGTTGAGGGCGACAGAAAGAGCTGTCGTTCAAGCTTTGACTGACGTCACCCGTCCGCCGTATGCATTTGTGCGTGGGGGGCTAGATTTGGACTTGTTTCCGTTGACGACAAAAACGAGGACTAGCGTCGCCGCCACTGGCAGCTTTTGGGATTTTGCGTTGGCGACAAAAAGGGGCACCATGGAACCTATATAGCCTGATCTGCACCCGCACATAATGAATGATTCCAACTGCCTACTTGGATTTTGCGTTGGCGACAAAAGAATCGAGCAATAGCCCGGCATCCTCTGAACGACGTCAAATTCAAAATTTTCTCTTTTTTTAATTGACTCCATGAAAGGGGTGTTAATTTATTTTTTCATACGAGTGCCTAATTTTTTCATCATGATCTCGTACGTAGTAGAAAACAAATTCTCTTGACACTGAGTGTTAGAATTAAGATTAATCAGATGACATGCAAAAAGTTTGCCTCATCAGACGGCTCAGTAACAGTATCAGAATGCTCATAATTCCACTTCCAGTTGCAGCCTAACGTTCTCATCTTGATGAGAAAAAATTTCAGTTTCAAAATATCACTCACTAGCTCTGGATATCTGGGATTGCATGTATGCCCTTTCAGATCACCTGTGCTACGTCCCCCATAGATAATCAATTGGGTTTGAACGTTGAAATCTGAAGATGGAATGTGATGATCTGTGCAGCTGCACAGGTGTGTGAGAGCCATCACACAAGTCTGCAAATTCTCCTGCAAATCTCATCAGATTGATTGATTTGGGGACCTTAATCACGTGTGCACAGCATCTGAGAAGCTCATCATATCTGGAATCTGCATGCACAGCAAAATGCACGTACAAACGCTTTCCACACGAGTTTCCAAGATAACTCCCAACAATTACTGCACACAAACTTCAAAAAACGTCTTTGGACGTACTTGAAAGTTGAACTAGGAAGTTGAACCCATCAAATCCTGAATCCTATAACTTGTAACTACAGCTTGAATGCTGCAGTAGTTAGGAGTCATGGGTATTGTGACAAAATTGATGCCCCAGGTGGACTTCTGCAAATCTAAACATTGCATGTAGTGGAACACAAATATATGCATTTTATATATGTTCTTCTGCACTCTACTAGTGTTGATGATGATAGCACAGTGCATCAGTGCCCTGGGGTTCAGAACATAAGAGACAGAGCCAGAGATGGTTCAGACCTGCTGGTTTTAATATTGTTCTGGATTGAAGTAGCTCCAGTTTCTTCATTACCCGGGAGAGAATTCAGAAATTTCAGATTCACATGATGACACAGTTTTTCTAAGTTCTGAGCCTTTTGCAACCGTGACTTGTGCAGTAAGCATCTCCATAATTAATTGCAGTCACTAGAAGAAAAGAGAATGGAATTTAGATCTGCATCTAGCTAGATCAGAATCATGACGAACGACAAGTTCAACATCACCATCATTTCACACTGCAAAATTCAAAAACTGTAGAGTCGGGGATTTGCATTACAGCTGCAGTTGTAAGTCATGTGTTTTCTTGAGTTTCTTCTGCACATAATGAAGATGAAGAAACTGGAAAGCTACTGTGGTGCGAGAGTCAAGATGAATCAGCTGCTGCTGGGAACTCTGATCACACTCTTATTACAAATTCCTGAGCTGCAGACCCAAGTCAAAGTTTCTGTCCAGAGCAAATGTTAATCATCTTCTAGCTAGTAGCTAGCTAGATAAAGGTCTGATGAAACATTCACCTCTCAGCTGGTTGACTCTTCCCTAACCCTTGGAGATCGTTCTGAAACCGACCTACAGCACTCCCAGGGAACCTACTTATTGCAAATTTTTTTCTCTGTTTTTCTTCAGATCTTCCAGTGTTATGATTTTCCAACCTGCATTAGTCATGACACGAATTCCTCAAGACATGGATCTTTCCAGAACCCACTTCCGGAAATCCATCATTGCAGCGAATGGGTACTTCTTCGCATCATGAACTATGGCATACACTTTGGGGTTGAATCACGCATTCCCGTTGTTGCTGGGACCATCTCCACGTGGGCGCAGAGCTTCTCGATCTTGCAGCTGAATACACAGAACACAGACATGAATCATCAGCTCATGATCCCGAAAACTTGAAAGACATGAAGTGGAGAGTCATGAATTGAAGCATGAGCATTCAGACCTGCAATATTGCATCAGCAATTCCAGCTTCAACAATAGCGCCATTTGCTCCTTGTGCAACGCCCAAAGTTTCCGCATCTGTCCACACCAAAACACATAGAATATGTGAGCAAAAGAAGTTCCTGATCATCTGCACTCATGAGTTGCACAGCTGTGAATCTGACATGTTTAGCTGCTGGTGTTTTACATAGAGAAGCTCATCATGGAACCACCCACAAGCCGAAGACATGATTGTCTGCAAGGGCCTCCTGCGCTAGGAGCTGTAGCTTGTACATACAATACAACCACTGGGGTTTGAAGGAAGAAATGTAGTTACCAATGGCAGCTTGCTGTGCAGTAGTGGGCAGCATACGCACAATACGAATGTCAAGGATATCTTGAGCTACACGCATGTTGTTTTCAGCCATAGCCTTGTGGTAAACCGCACTGCACAAATCAATAAGTCCAGAAATTGAAGCATCAACAAGCTGCAGCATCTGGCTTAATACTACTAGGGTTTGAATCTGAGAGATTCAGATTCCACAGAAAATGCATGTGAGTTCACAACAAAGGTTCTCAAAGAATCTCAGAGGAGGAAATTGATTGATGGGATCTTAGATTCTTATACCTGGCTGCTTCTTCTTCTGTGGCATACATGCCAGTATACTCAACGTAGGGACTGCAAAAACAAGATGGAGATCAAGCTGAGACTTAGTCATGACAGTACTCATTGACCTTTGCACCGCAGCAAGCTTGCAGCTTGCAGCATGCAATTGTGTGACCATGGAGATCAGATTGAATGATGATCAGTAGTTCAGGGATGGAGTTGTTGGAATTATTCTTACCGATAGCCTCCAATTCCCCGACGAAAACCCGTTTTGTAATGGGCTGCAAAGGTCCCATTTTCCATCTTTGTCACAAACGGGTATTTCAACACCGCAGCAGCTGGTCCATCACTGTCTCGCACACTGTCTCGCTGCAGGAACATCAGCATCTGGTTCTTGGTGAGATGCCTCAGCTGCAAAAAAAACATTGTGCAAACCATTACCACGCAGAAACCTCAATCACAAAGCACCCATCTTCTTACAACCCCAAGAAAACTCCAGATGCAGCATAATTTATGACATGTAGGGATCAATCGGAGAGAATGGGTGGAGGATGGATCTGACTTACCCTTTCAAGTCCAGCTTGGTACTGCTCGGCGGGTTTGAAATTTATTTTGTGCAGAAACTCTTGCACATTCAGCGCAAGAACTGCTCGATCAAAAGTCCTACAATTAATATCACCCAAGAATTCAGAAATCACTCCAGACTTCAACTGCATTTTCAGTAACCATCAGGTGATGCTGCAACTTCCAGGTTTTGAACGAGGACCGTAGTCAAGCAGAAACAAGTACATAATACATTCCAGCTTGAGCACATCAGGATGCATGCAGCAGCAACAGATCTATACTAAAAGAACCTGGACATTGCAAACATATAGAACTCAGGGGTATACCTTGCAGCCTCTTCTTCAGTCGAGTATGAACCTATGTTCCAAGACAAAGCAGAAAAATCAACAGAGGATCTCACAGACAGTTAGACTTGCATTGTAGTGCAGGAACATGTCCGGCCTCATGCATACTCAAATAGAACTCTCAATTGCAAAACATAGTTTTCTATGACTTTCTCAAACTGGAGTGAAGCAAGTCTTGAGGATGTAAGGGTGGATGGAGAAAAAGAACAACTACCGAGAAACCGTTCAACTCCGCAATCCCTGCAACCACAAAACGCACATGGCATTAGGTTTGGAATCATAATAGAATCATGGTTACAGCTTCTCTACTGCATTATGAATGTCATGCAAGAAAACAAACTGTTCAGCAACAGAGGATTGGAGAGTCTGTGGAGAGCTCACCAGAAACGGGTATCCCACCAACCAGTGTACCGGTTGTAGACAACTCCTTGATATTGAGAGGTTAGTGGCGGAAAACGTCGACGTCTCCTTGACTGCGATCTGCCGGCTTCGGCCGAATGTGCTGTGTTGATTGGGTTGATGACATTCCCAGCGACTCCTTGGGGGCGTCGTCGTCGTCTCCTTGCGTGTCTGCCGGCCGCGCGAGCTGCTCTGTTTGGCTGGTTGACATTAGTACCTGAAATGGCGACGGCTTCTGCAAGAACCGGCAGAACTACTTCGTCCTCGTTCATGATCTCCTCAATGGGCGCATCGTCTAGGTCGTTATCCGGCAACTGCTGTTGCTGCTCCTCAGAGGCATTTTCAACAAGAGGCAACTGCACATCATGAGTACTCTGATCGACTCCATCACCTTTTTCTTCCTCTTGCACCGTGATGGTCAGGTGCAGCTGAACTGCCAGAGTTTCATCAATATCGCCACCAGGTTTAGCTCTGTCAAGATCTTTTTCACAAGTTGCTGCTGCTATTGCAACTCCAGTTGGATGCACTTCAGGAGCGGGTACTAGATCGACACTGCCGGGGCTTGCAAGCGTGTACCTCGGAACGCGGAATCTCGACTTCTTGGAGGCAGGAGGACAGTGCTCCTTCTCATGTGGAGAGCTTGGCACCCAGTGCATGGGTACGCCCCATGCAAAGCTCGGCAGCTCATTGCTTGTTGGATGATGCAGAAAGGTTCCATGAGGAGGAGGAGGAGGTAGTGCCGCCAATGCTTGGACAATATGAAGCCATCCGAGCTCCGCCGGCAGCTCTGGCATCTCGACTGTGACCTCGCCCATGGGTGGCGGTGGCAGGGGGATGTAGATTTCCACCGGCGGAATTGCAAGAGTCCGAGCTGTTGCCGAGACCACTCGAGGAGGAGGGTTCTGGTCCTCTGCGGCTTCTACCTGCATCTCCTCATCAGCGGCTGCTGCTAAAGGAAGCTTGTTCAGGTTGAAGTGAGCCATCTTTTTTTCTTGTTGGATAGGAACTTGACAACGACGAGATGAGCACGAAAAGTCACGGATAAAACTAGTATAGAAGGAAGCTGCAAATCGTTGAGAAGCGAAGTTGGATATCTATCTTGTGAAAACCCAAAGAAAGTACAAGCTCGAGAGAAACTTTGCAAAACTATGAACGATCAGAAACTGATGCTCATGAAAACCAAAAGAAAATTCTGGCTTGACAAACTTTGCAAAACTACTAAACCATGAACGATCAGAAAGGAAGATTGTGAAACACAAGCAAAGGAGGAAAGTCTAGCGAAAGGGTTGTAAGGAAAGAAATAAGATCTGCAAACAATAAACAAACAAAAGGAGTAAAGAGCGAAAGAGAGAGAGAGAGAGACAAAGGAAGCACAAGCAAAGGAGGCAAGAGCGAAAGACAAGGAGGGAAGGAAGAAAGATCGGCAAACAAACGAAGGAGTGAAGAGCGCGCGAGAGAGAGAAAGGAAGTTCAGGAAGCACAATAGAAAGGAAAGGAGAGGAAACGAAGAACCTTGTGTTTCCTAAATAATTAGATAAAGAACAACGTTCCCAAAATGTTCCCAGTTTCTTTGTCCAAAAATGACAAAATTTGTCAAACCATAAAAGCACTGCTCATCAGCATTCTTTTTTTCATTTCTTTTTTTTTTGTATCCTGGTGATGTCAAAAGGAAAAATGGGATTTTATATTTTTGATCAACTTTCTGAGGATTTTTTTTTTCCCCTGAAATTTTTTCACCACATTTTGACTCAGTCTTTAATGAATTGGGGCATTTTGATCATCAATTTTACTATTTTGCACAATTTTGTAAAAATCTATTGCCAGTGAGTTTTAAATCTTTTGTGAGATGCACACTAGTAAGTGATGCTAGTAGTGTTTTTTATTTTCAAGTTTGTGATGTCATCACATTGGTGATCATCCACAAGGAGATTTAACACATTTGGCTATAAACCAACTATCAAACTTGTAAAAAATGTATTAAAATCTTTTTATATACTAGCTACTCAAGCTTGAATAATGTGTAGATTCAACATGGCAATTTTTTAAATCTTTTTGTATTTCTGGATTTTTTTTAAAAGAGAATATTCAACAAAACAAATTTGCCAAATGATGAAAAGTTTCACCCAAAAATAAACATTGGATGCTACATCATAAATTTGAAATGAAAAAACATTTTTCATCAGAGTGTGTAATCAGCATAACCATTTGGCAACTGGATTTATAACCACAAACTAAATCTTTAAACCACAAAGTTAATCCCAAAACTTAAACCTTAATGTCAAAACCTAAATGTCAAGGACTAGAACAAAAGATTTTTATCTATGAAACTTCTAATGCCATGAAAATTGGAAGCAAGTTCCATGGAAGTGAATAGAGTTGGATTATGGTTGGATATATTTCTAACAATTTAGCAATGTAACAATTTTTTTGATTTTTAATTCTCAAAAATTCAAAATATCATCAAGGTCACATTTAAGAGGTTTGATTTCATACTAATCATATATCACAGTGGTCCATCATAAACTAAAAATTTCAAAACTCACACAAGATCCTTTTTATGGATACTTTAATGTCATCACTAAAAGAAGGAACCAATCTTGGGTGGGTAATTGTTTTACCTATGTACACCCATGAATATATTATGGAAAATACATATTACCCTGCCCAGCTGGTAATTTTTTGTTACCCTTTTAATCAACTTATCCAACACCTTAACGTTTCAAAATTGATTAAACCTTTTCTTTTTAGTACATATTTGAGGTTAGCCCTAAATTCGAAGGGAGTGTGATTGTTTGGAAGCAGGTAAAAAGATGGTATATGCCAAAATCATTCTTCAACATATTGTATGGATTTCCATGTTTTGCAATGCATGTGACTTTGATAGACCTCTAAAATTATGTTGACTAATGGTTGAACATGTTTTTTTTTGACATTTTTTTTATGTTTGTAAGATTAATTACATGAACAATTTCTTCTACCATATCTCTTGGAATACCTTTAGATTTTATTGTGATTTTCCATCATAAGCATGTTTTGAATGTATTCTTGAGGCTATTGACTAGTTTGATGTTATTTTTTTAATTTTCTGTTAATATAGGATGTTTGAAATTTCAGAGGTTTGTGGTTGTCAAGGAAATTGCTAAAGTAATTGTTTTTCTCCACTTCAAAAATATGCCAAAATTTTTGTAAATAGTTTCATTTACCCTACATATTTTACACATATATTATACCCACATCGCACATAAAGGGTAAATGATGAATATTTTTCCTTGCTCTGCCCTTGTGAAAAGGGTGAATGATCTTCATTTACTATTGACACTATCTGAAATAACAATTTTGCAAAGCTTAATACCCTTACCTTTACCCAGTTTGGAAAATTCAAGCCTACATATGCCTTCATGAAGTTGATATTAGAAATTTTATAGTTACCCTTACCTAGCTAATATACTAAAATATACCCACCCCAGACTACAGCCAAGCTTCTAAGTGAATTTTAGGGTTGGATTGGGGTTGGATAGATTTTTAATTAACAAACTAGCACTCTAACATTTATCTTCTTACAGTTTTTCTCAAATTTTTTTTGTTGTTTTCTTTTTAACTTCTAAATTATGATCATGGTGACATTTAAAGGAGTTGGACTGTGAAGCAATGACATCCCACCCTCCCATCTCGACCTAAATCACAATGCTCACACAAGATTTTCTCTTGTGCCTATTTTAATTTCATCACTATGGCAACTAACATTGTAAGTGAAGGTTGATTAGATTAGAGTTGGATAGATTTCTAACAAACCTGCACTCTTACATCTCTCTTGTCTTATATTTGTTGGTTGTTCTTGTTGAGAAGCTTTTGTAATGGTTAACAATAGACTTTTCTCATGGGGACCATTTTGACCTAGTTTGCAACTTGGTGAGTATTAACATTAGTAAAACAATTGTTTTCTGAGGTTTTGCAATGACCAGTTTTCACCCAAAAACGTAATGAACTCATCTGATTTTGATAATAATAACTGAAAAATTTCCAGATTTCTATGTTAGGTTCCAATAGGTAGTCAGCAATATAATAGGATGCTTTTAGCTAATTCTTTTGATGGAAGACTAACACTTTGGTGCATCACAAACTGAAAAAGCAAACCCTGATTATCAATGTGATTACCTAGAGTTGGATTGTGTAGTGAGGAGTGTTGGTCAGTTAAAGAGTTTTGACCCAGTTATCAACCTGAGTATTGATAACTTATTGATCAATTTTTGATAACCGGTTAATAACCTAATTGTTTGGTATTGAATTTTTGAATCTTAATAACCTACCCAGATGATTTAGTTATCATCTAGGTGAATTATAAATCTTACAATGCTAGGCATGTTTATGATACAAAGTAGAAATATAGAAGAATTTAACCCTATATCTTGCTAATAACTAGCAAGATAAATGACATTTATTGACCATTATTTGCTAACCTATCCTTATGCATAATCAATGAACAATGGTTATTAGCCAAGAAATATTGATAACCTAGTTGACAATTCAAATTGATATTGGAAACCTAACCAACACTCAACTTTTAATAAATAGGGCACCCAATTATTATGAAAAACTAAATAACCAGCAAACATTGGTAGTAACTCCACCCACACCAGAAATGTGAGCCTTTACCAACGTCTAGTGTTGGGTGGGTATATTGATATTAATATATCAGTCAAGTTAGGGTGAATTCCAAAATTCAAAAAATGTATTAGGTGAGTTAAGGGATATGTAAGCTTCAACTAACCAAGGCTAAGGGTCTGTAGGCTTTGCAAAATTATTGTTTTCAGTAAAGGTAAAAATAAATGACAAACATTTACCCTATTCATTAGAGGTAAATATTTTCCTCATTTACCCTAGATTTGGCATTTGGATATAAATGGATAAATGTCATTGAAATCAAAATTACACAAGTGTGCCACATCGCAAAGTGGAAAACAACAATTGATTATGCAATTGGCATTGCAAACTACAAATTCTTTTGCCTTGGTCAAGATAAACCTAAAATATATATTAGGCTGGAAAAATAGCAACAGGGAAAGTCTGAAATTTACAAGTTGGCTAGGGTAATCAAAAGAGTAGCCAAAAATAAATTATGTGGTTAGCAGGATATATATTTACCCTGATATATACTTGCAAATATATCCGAGCAAAAAACTTACCCTCCCAACCACTGAAGTCTATCACATCCAAAATAGTAAGTACAAGAAACAGCTAGTGAAGTAGTACATGTCCGTTTGATTTGCACCATTTGTGGTCATTATTAGAATGGCAAGCAGTGGTGGAGGTGGTGGTGGTGGGGACCAGTTTACACTCACACCAGTTATTGCTTGTGTCTCTTTTGAGTTAAAGACATTAAGACCTTGCAAGTTTTTTCAAGTGGGGGAGTATCATCATATACAATGCTAATAAAAACTTCATTTTCAAGCTTCAATGCATGGGTTTCTCCCACACTGCCCAAACCATCCAAAGACTTTTTTTTTCTTCTTTTTATTTTTTTCCTCATGTGTATACTTGTGGATCCATGGGGTTGGTTCATCAAGGCAGCCAATGTTTCTGATAAATCATGTGTGAATAAGTAAGTCAGCTGTTTTGTTTTTGTTTTTTGGACCACATTGGCATTTGGCAGATATCCAAAAAAACCTTCTGCATTTACATAGTTGGGCACTTTGTGAAAAGTACTTACACATAAGTACATGATTAACTTCAAAAAGAATGAGAAGGTAAAAGCAGTGACTCATAAGTTTGTGTTTGCAAGTATCATGCAATGATATTTTTTCAAATAAAATTAATCAGGAAAAAAATTAATTAGTGTAAATTCAAATAATTTTTGCTAATTTTTAGGGAATTTTTTTTCAGGGGGAGCTTTTGGGTGTTTATTCAATGTTTATCTCCATTTGGCTGAGATTATTACCCAATTATTTTTACATCAGTTAACAATTTTTCAAAGTCCAAAAACCTCACTAATTGATGTGAACTTGTGAAATAATGCAATGGAAAGCACCAACCCCAGCTGGCGGTTATTTTTTAAAAGTAAACTATAACCAGCCAACACTACCTAGTCTGGACTCCAGACCACAAATTATTATTATTTCAATGCTGGATTATTTCAGCAAAAAGTGCTGATTATCAGTAGTAAGTCAGTGCATCTTGGCATTCGGGCACTGATGGCACTTCCTTTGTTGGTGTGTAAAACATTTAGCAAAAGGGAAATTGATACAAACCACAGATACCACAGTATACATGCTTGTAAAGATTTGAAGCAATACAACTAGATAACCCTTAGAATTTGCTTTCTAAATCAAAGGCATTCTGCCATGTTCCATTCCTATTTGTTGCATGATGCAATACATTCTTTATCAAAGTAATTTCTCTTTTTTTTGAAAAGTATATTTCATTCAATTTTGTTCTATAACAACTTGTCACATGTCTCTTTCTGAGATTAGGGTAAGAAGTATTATTGTTGTAGGTAAAGCCCGAGGTCATGGAGTTTTTACTGGAACAAGGAACCATGCAAGGCAAAGCCAAAGATAGGCATGTATTTCAATAAAGCCCATCCTGTAAAGCTTGTGGCCAAGGGCTTTACAATGGGTAAACACCATAGCTGCATGGCAGTGTGGTAGCAACAAGACAAGCAAGCTTTACAATCTTGGTAAAGTTTGTCGAGAGGGTAGGTGGGCTTTCCAACTCAAGAAATGGAAGAAAATTTTCATCCTGTAACATGGCGTCCCAATACACGGGTTTTAAGAAAGCTAGGTCTCTATGTTCCTTTAAAACTTGTAACCCAAATTGAATTTCTAAGGAGGAACAAAGGATCACCGACCAATGTTGGTCTGGTACATAGGCATGTACCTGATACCAATACTGGTATCAAGGGCCCTTTCAATGTCATATGACCTGAGGCCATACTAGTCTTGTACCAGCACTAGCCTGGTAAGAACCTGAGGTAGTTTCAGATATATACCCACCTCATATGACTCTTCACATGAGATCTACCTCTATGCCTTCCTCATATTGGCCAAAAATCAGCCTTTACAAAATATTTGGACCAAGCTACCTAGGGTAAAATCACTCATCACAATCAATAGCCAATGGGCAAACACCCAGACCACCCCAGAAGAATGCCTTGACAAATTGTTTGTCTAGTGGGTAGTTGTTCAGAACCGCCCCTAAATCCGATTGTCATGTTCAAAAAAATTAGTGTACAGCATTTTTATGTCATAGTTTAGGGATGGAGGTTTTGTGTTCAGGAAACTTGGCTAACAATGTTTGGTAATGACAATTGACCCTTATCCCACAAGGCAACGGCTTTTTTTTGTTGTGAATTTTCACCAAAATGTGAATAAAAAAGGTGCTTGTGAATAGGAAAGGGGGGGGAAAAAAAAGTTTTAAGTTGTGTCGTTGAACGCACAAGAGTCATTGGAATTTGTTTGTATCTATGGCTCCCACCTCCAACACTTGGATGTTACCTCCACTGTAGATGGTTTGCGATGGAGGGTTAGATCCTACCCTTGAAAATTAGGTATCGCACTCACACAACCTCCCTTCTCCCACATTCACCACTTGAGCTTCTTCACTCTACGTTGAGTTTGCCACCTCCACTTCACAATGGTTTTTTTTCTTTCGCCACTTGCCATAGCATCAGGATTTTGCAAATGCTTATTGAATATGCACGTTGTCTAGCCTATGGATTCTAGGCTAGCTACTGAAGGCTAGAACTATGAGGTTTTGTTGCTTGCAATGCAAGCATGGATTCTAGACTATGGACTACAAACTCCATGAGCCTTGGAAGTTGTCAAATGCTATTGACATTGGATTCTGAAGTCTACATTATTGATCACCATCATTGGTTGCACAACACACCACTAGTGATTCCTCATCGTCACCCATGATTCATTATTCATGAATCTTTTTTTCATGATCATTTATAAAAACGCAAGTCCTCAAAGTTCATTTTTGATTTTTTTTTTATTCTTATCATGAATATTGTGGTCTGGCTTTTTCATGTTGCGCAACTACTATAGTCCATTTCATTTTTTCTAGTTGGTTTCGATCCTATAAGCAATAGTCCATTGCCATTTTTTTTTGATCGAATGTTCATGGTAGGCTTCAATTTTCATTTTGTGTAAGCACTAGGCAACATCGGATCATCATTGCAATGTGGTAGTCACACATTAGTAGGTGCCCATAATTGTTTCTAATCATGTTCATGTTCATGGTTTAATTTTGTGTAGGCATTAATGACTAGGCAACGTCGATCATGATCATGGTGCAATGGCAACAAGTGTGCATAATTTTTTTCCCTCCTATTCATGGTTTAATTTTGTGTAAGCATTGGTGACTAGGTAACACCAATCATGATCATGGTGCAATGGCAGCAAGTGTGCATAATTTTTTTCCCTCCTATTCATGTTTTCATTTTGTGTAGGCATTGAACATAATTGATCATTGTCGTGGTGCGGTAATCACAAGGTGGTAGGTGCCCACGAATTTTTTCCCCTATTGTTCATGGTCTCATTTGTGTAAGTAGGTTAGGCTAAAATAATTTGGTGAGGTTAGGTTAGGTAGGCTAGGCTAACACCTACCTACTTAAGTGCCTTTTTTTACCTACCTAGATCTATTTATTACCTACACACCTACCTATTAATTTTTTAAATAATAATCCAAATATGATTTTAATTTTGGTATAAATTTGACTAGTCCAAAGTTCCATTGTTTACCAGTTAAATAGTCAATCATTTTGTCAATCATGTTGTTAGTCAAAATGACATGGTCCAATGATTACCTAGTCACATTAGCAAGTCCAAATTGACTTATCCAAATTGACATGGTGTTTTTTTTACAACTATCATTTTGGGTGTTTTTACTAAAAACCCAATCAAAGAAACAATAAATTATAGTAATGTTCATTTTTTTGTAGGTAACTAAATGATCATCATCATGGTGCGGCAATTGTAAGTGGCCATAATTTTTTTGATCATGTTCATCATCTTATTTTGTGTAAGCATTGTCACAACAATTCATGATCTTTCATTAGGCAATAGATTTCTATTGTGATTGCCCAAACAATTACCCAATCATCTGCAACTATCCATCGTCATTAGTGATTAGTGATCACCCAAGTTGCACCACAACATCCCAATCGCAACTCATTGATCATCATGATCATTTTTTAAACTTGAGGTTTTGGATTAATTTTGTAAGCTAATTGTTGTGTTCATGTGTTGCATGCATTTTGTAATGCATCCATCGCCATCATAGCAATGCTTGCCATTACCAAAAATCAACATCACAATTCCATTTCTAGTTATGTTTTCTAAAAACCAAACCTAATCATGGTGGTGTTGTGCACATTATAGACCATTGCAATTGCCCTTTGTGATTTAATCTTTTTTTAATCCATTTGAAGTTCATTGTCATGCTACTAAAATCCATGGCCATTTCATGATTATCTTGTTGGTTTCAATCTTTTGTTGGTTTTGGTCCTTGTGATACTCTAGGTATTAGTAATCCATGATCCATCACCACTAATTTTTGTGAACACGTTCTTGGTCATCCTTTTGTTCATTGACATGTCAAAAATTATAGTACCCTACGAATTTCAAATACAAATACGTTTTTAGTGACAAATTCCTAGCACTAATGGTGTTTCTTTTAGTAATTATCCACCTAATGATATTCCTACAATTGATATTGGGGAGTCTCAATGCATGATTGTGGATCCTATAATGGCAACTAAAAACATTGAAATTGCCAAAAAATAAAAATAAAAGGCCTATGCCTTGAATAGGCACTTCTAAAATATTTAAGCAATGAAGTTTTGTAGGTTAAATCTATATTAGGTTCTAATGGGAAAGTTGTTCAAATGTGACATTTGCAAGATTTGCACACAAATTGAGAGCAAAGATAAACTCTTGGTTCCAAACTTGGATTCTCAATGGAAACATGTTGGTTGTTGTAAAGCTTTGGTAGCCATGCTAAGAGTAAAAGTGGGGGATCATTATTTCTTGAAAACAAATTATCATGCAACTAATGAAAAGTTGTATTTTTCTAAGGGTTCTAAAATATTGTTGTAGCAAATAATGTATGGTGCAATTCAAGTTGACAAGAAAAAATAAATTGTGTAATTTTCTTCGATTTTCCACTTGTTTAATGATGGTCGTCCCATGATAGATTACACATCAATTTAGAAATTGTTTGTTTAGTTGAATGTTCTTGATAATCCAATGAAACATTGGTCTAATGGGGTAGGTTAGGAGATGATAGATTTTATGTGTGAATAAGTTTTTTTTTTTAAATTCAGAATTTTTTGGTTGTTGGGAGGTTTCTTTCTTTAAGTTTAGATGAAGTTACTACTATGGATAACTAATCCTGAATTTTGGTCCATGTGTATGTGATGCAAGGATGGAAAAGGGTGTTTGTCCTCTTCACACTTCAACATGCTCTTATAGGGGGTATTGCATACAATCTATCCTTTTTCATTATGCAATCCTTGCTACAACAAGGAAGGTTAACTAAAAAGGAGGTCATTGAAAGGTTCATCTGCTTTAGTGCAAATGGAGCTCCTCTTTTTAGGGATGCCACATTGGAGTGACATCTTAGTTAAAGAAGAAGAATTATCCTTACAAGATGGGGTCGCATTGTATGGCCCATAAAACCAATCTTTTTACTGCAAGCTTTGTCAAACCTACCAATGGTGTCCAAGTTGGAAGATTTGCTCTAGTCCTTGGATGCTTATTTTTTGAAATCCCTTAAGTGTCATTTGGAATTCACCACACTTGTCAAAATCGTGGAAATAAGAAAATTTAAGATTTTGATAAATGTTAAAAGTCAATGGATTTCAATGTTGGAACCTTCAAGTGTGTTCTAGCAAAATACAAGATGTTGATTGTAAAGATGTCACAAAACAACATTAAAGTGTTGTCCAAGCAAGGTTGAATTCCAAGCTCCTTTGTGATCTTCACACATTGCTAAGCTTATCATGTTTACTGTCATTACTGGAAACAGTTAATGTTTTGATCAAATTTTTTCAAGGAAGGGATGGTTTCATTTATGATTTTGTAACAACGGTCAAAATTTGTCAAGTTAACCTTTTCATGATGTATTCTAATCCATTCACAAGCTACCAACATCAACATTTCCAAGTTTTTTGTGGCATTGTGGACAATAGTTTTACCACATCACCCACGATTGGGTTACTAACTTCAACAATGGTATGGAAACTTTATATTTTCATATTGTTGGTCACTCCTATCAAGCTCACATTTATTATGCAATTATTGGGGTAAATCAACCTATGTGTAATGATGTTTTTTGACATCCATTGCACAAAGTGAAATGTTAATGTGTTGTTGTAAATGAAATGTTTTTGACAAAATTAGAAAGGCATTTTGTAGATTCAGAGTAGATGAATGACCTCAACATTATGTATCTTCAATTTTGGATGTAACCAAATGCAAATGTTTCTTTTTCTCTGCATCTCAATGTCATCAAGAAACACAATTGTGAATTAAAACAAGTGAAACCTTCTCTAGATCAAATTGTTAAACCTTTGAATGCTAATTTCCTTGACATGCAATAGCCCATGTTTAAGCTCACTATGAAAACACAAGCAACCAAGGTTATGGCTAAGCCATTTGATATAAATTTACAATTACAAACTTGTTGTTGGTGACAATTTCCAACAATCCATTGTTATGTCAACATTTAAGTGTGTATATGGCTAGCAAAAATAGCAGTTGTTTCTGTGTATGGCTCAATGGAAGATGAAAGACTTCTCCACTCTTGCAATCATGAAAGACAAATTGCACAATCAATTTGGGCCACATTTGGATACAACCATTCACATGTTTGCACAAGAGTTTTTTACTCATAAGAACTTTCCTTATCATGAGGCCATTACCAATTGGAAAGAGTAAAAAATGTGGATTGGTGCTACCACTTTAAAATGGGTGTTGGGCCTTGACTAGTCTTTTTATGTTTTAATGCTTTTATGTTTCCACGATCTAGACAAGCATGGTGATGTTGTGTCCGAACTTGATCATGAGATTTACTAACATTTGGGTGTAGTGGGTGGGACTTTGAGTTGCATTAAGCAAAGTCTGTTATCAAATTGGGGTTCAACTCCCCTTCAAAATTTTGGTGTGTTATGTGCAAATTAGAAAGGATGCTATTATTATGTCATTTGTGTAGCCATATTAGTCTTTTGTGTTGAATGAAGTAACTTGTATTGTGTTACCAGTGCCAATTAGAATTAGGTAGAAAACATTGGATTTGTCACTTTAAACTTCTTTTGAAACAATTTTGTAGGCCAAAAATAGCCTTACCAAGTGATCATGGGGCCACCTATTCCTATGCCAAAAAATTTAGGGAAGCCACTTTGGCAAACAAAAGGATAGGAGTGATGCCACTTGCTTACATTTTAAAATTTATTTTTAAAAACCCTGCTACAAAGGTGCTAGACTATTTGACATAATTAATGCAGGTTTGGGATATATTTTCCATGATCAATGATGTGACTGGATTTGTAAAAAATGAGAAAAAAAGTCACCCCTATCCGATCGGGTTTTTTCTACACACAAGAAAGTTGTTCACATTTGTTCCCTAAACAACTTGGTCATAAATGTGAGGTGTAAAACTTGAAGCAAAAAGTGAACATCAATGGCCTCCACCTTTGTTTGGTGATGAGCTTTCTTGTGTTCACTTTCAGTCTAGCATGTTTGGTAATAGGATGCACATTTATCACACATGGGAGCATGTTTGGTAATAAGGTGCACATTGGCGAGCAAGATAAAACTTCTCACAGTGGGGGGGTTTAAACAAGGTCCTACTATATTTTTCAAACCCTTGTACTATGGCAGGTTTTATCTTGCTCATTTCAAACCCAAATGGAGGTTTGGAAACAACTAAAGGAAGCCTGATGAAAGGTTACATAGACCCTTAGAACTTCCAAGGCTAAAAGTGATGAAAGAATGAATGCACAGTCTCTGAAAGCTTCAGTGTTCACTTATTAGCCTATTTACCCTAGTCTAATTTATTTTTAAAATACTCAATAACAGGACGAGGCTGGTATGTTCAAAAGGCAATACCAAACCAACGAGACATTGGACCAGTCTGTCCCCAAGCTAGATTGACTGATCCCACCATGCGGGACAGATGGTGTGAAGAGAGGAAACACTCTTCTGTTTTCTTCCTTTCCCATAAGTAGTAACCATGCACATGCCTAATAGTCACCAAGTGCCTGGCCAGTGAACCAGCACCTACCAGTGCACCATGATGGATGGATGATAATGGTCAAGAAACAGTTTTCTGTTAGGTTCCAGTTGCCCAGCTAACCATGGTGGTTAACTTAGTACCTTTTTTTTACTACCTATCTACTAACAACCCACAAGCAGTTTATTAGTATGTAAATAATAAAACCAGTCCTTACCTAAGTATAAACCATCTACTTACCTAGTTATTACCTATTTTCCTACCTATCTACCTATATACAACACCTATTTCTTACAAAATTGATTACAAAGGTGAAATCAAATATCAACTCAGTTGAGATTCATCCACAACTGAGGAATAACGAGCATCCAGTGGATGGTGTACTGGTGGGTGCTGGTTCACTGTGGCCCAAGTGCCTTACTTATCTGCTTACATAGTAACCTCATATATTCCCTACATACTTACCTAGTCAGGTGAAGGGGGAAGTAGGAGGGTTGACAAGATAGATCATTGAGGTGGAGCTTTGGTTACTCAGTTATGGTTAACTCAGTTGTGGTTCATCCAAAACTGAGGCATATCAGGTTTCCAATGGGATGAAGTTGTCAAAGTACGGAGGAGTGAAGGTGGGGTATCATGAAAGAACCTGCTCCAACTGGGATAAGAATGGGACTTACAAATAATGAGCATTTGTTAGAGTTTTGCTCACAATTTTGGGTTGCTTCTAAACATTGTAAAAATTCCATCCAAACCAGGGCTTCCAAGCACCACATATTTTTTAAACTCTATATTAGAAATAGTAGTGATTTTTAAAATGTCCAATTGAAAAAAACACATTTTTCCAAGATTTTCTCAAAAATCTCAAAAAAATTACCACCTCAAAAAATCAGTCTTCAAACTTTAAACGGAAGATTTCCCGGGTTAAACATTGCCAGAAAGAGGTCTCATTCCAGAAGGTAAAAGGTACAAGTGTAGGTGTTGTGAATTCATTTGGCCCTTTTCTCATTGGCCCCATGATCAATCGTGTGAGATCTTTCTTCAATGCATGACATTCAATGAGTGCTTTCTTGGGTACACAACAACAGTGTGTGGTTCTCTCTCTCCCTCTCTCTCTTTCTCTCTCATTAGTTGTACTCAAGAAGGAGATGTTGCATGCAGTTGTCAAGTATTGTGTGAGCATCCTTACCTCTAGAACTTTCCACTAGGTATCTTCCCAGGATCAAATCCTACCTTTCTCAGATTCTGCCTAGGTAGTGGAATGTACCAGTCTTGGGTGGTTCTTGCCTTCTGTGAAAGACCTCCGATTCCAGTTCTAGAAAATATATATCAAAGCAGTTCCAGTTCTGGGTCTAGTTCTTAGTCCTAACCCTAGACCAAAATCAATGATTAATTCCCAGTTGGCCTCCAGTTCTAGTCTCTTCTTCTTCTTTTTCTAGTTATTTTCGAAATTCCTGGATCTCGTTTTGGTTCTAGTTATTAAAAAATTGGGATCCCAATTCCAGTTTGGTTTCGATTCTTCGCAAAACATGAAGCCCTGATTCTATGTCCAAACCTGGTTCCAAATATCAGACCCAATTCCAGTTCAATTTTTACTAACTGGAACCAGAACCTTCAATTTTACCCTCCAAACCAGGTACCCAACCACAGCTAGAATGTACGTGGGTCAACTTTGTTCAGCCAGAGTGAACCGTAAGCCTCAGTGCACCGTCCACTGGAAGCCTGTTATGACTCTATTGCACATGAACCCCAACTGAGTTGATGTTGGATTTCGCCTTGTTTAACCTGTCCTGTACAGAATAGGTCCTTTAGGGAGGTTGGTAGAATATTTGGTGACTACTAACTAAGAAGATGCATGTAGATGGCCAGTACATAGGTAAGGAAGGACCAGTTTTGGGTGGGTATTTTCATTTCAATATACCATTTGAGTATTGGTAATTTTTTTTCCCAAATTCAGCCCTGGGTATGACATGAATATTGAAATGTTTATGGAATGGATATATAAGGTTATACCCTAAATCCCATATAACAACATACATGTTTTGGGGGTCACAAGTATGAACATGAATAAACAATGATCTCATACCAGTCAGTATTAAATGCATCCTCATATGAATATTCACATAAGATTCTATCTTAAATGAAAAAAGAACCAATGGAAAGAGACATCAAACACAAGGCAAGGTATGATAAAAAAAGGGGAAGATTAATCCAAATTAGTAACATAATCTCAAAACAAACTTTGCATCATATAGTATTACAATTTCAATCTACATTGTATTACGTCTAAAAATGTCATTGACAAATGTTTTTAAAATCACATCAATTTCAAAATCAGGAGTTTTTTTTTCAGAAATTTTGGAAAAAGAAGATGAAGATGACCATCTCACTCACTCATCATCATCTTCAAGCAATGCATGCCTAATTAAATTTCATGTGCATCAGTTTAAGTTTTTGCTACAACTACCATAGGTATGTGTGCAACAAAATCTCAACCAGCAAATGTTGCTAATACATGTTATTGTATATCCACAAATATATACCAATGCCAAGCACCTATTGTCTTCTTCAACACCCTCCATAGAGTCCCATCTCTTCTGAAATCTAATTTTTACAAATAACAAAAAGACCACAATTTCAATGAATGTTGCATCCCCACCTAGCAACAATCATCATCTCTTTACTTTCCATCACTAATAAATCCACAGAAATAATTGTTCCTAATACATTGAGAACCCACATCAAACTTCAAGTAATTTAAGGTTCCAATCACTCACCCCTAGTAAAAACAATTGGTGAACATGGGACACATTTCTTGTTGTGCTGGTAAGGGTACCCATAACATTTAAATATTCTTTCACACTCAAATTGAAAGCTTGGAGTACCAAGAAATTATCAGGCCACATACCCAACATGTGGAAATTGAATTGCATGAACTTTTCACCATGGTAATGGCTTTGAAATCTTAAGAATTGCGAAAGAAGTATGATGAAAAGAGAATTCAAAAGCTAGCAAACTCTCACTTGTTTTTGCAGAGTTTGTAATAAAACCAAACATTGAATCTTTCAATGAAGTAGCCCAATGTGTGGAAGGGTTTGGGGCATCTCAAGATGCACCTCTTTGTAAGCTTTGGTCAAGAGAGTAAGGAAGACCTTTTGATCATACTTAACCACCAACTCCAAAGCCAACTTTGGATTATTAAAAAAATTAATGACAATCTGCATCCCTTTAAATTTTGGATCAAACATCAAAGCAAGCATATTGTGAGCTTTCTCTTATGAGAAAGTGGTGACAAATGAAAGAAAAGGTTGTAACACTTTTAGTGTACCTCAACAACCATGCAACCATGCAAAATAATTAATTCTTGTTCAAATGTATCACATTGCAATGGTGGCTAAATGGCATCTCTTTTAACGTATTCCTCTTGCATGTGCACAATTATTATCATGGCAACTTCCAAAACATTTGACAAAAGCCAATACCCATATGATTGGTTTATAATGCATTGATGTATAAGGAAGGTAAAACATCCACAAACTATTCCTATCACAACCCAAGTGTACCGCTTGGAACCCTAACCTACAAACCTCAAGTCTACCATGAATAATAAATGTTAATTGCATTGGTATATGTAAGGGTATTTTGAAACAACACCATCTTGAATGCAATATAGTTTTAACAAGAATTTCCAGTTCTTTCTTTGACAAAGCAGCTTCCAAATTCCCTTTTCCCACTCTAGCAACCCTTTCCCTAATTTTTGAAGTCACATTATAGTACTTTGAAAAAAGGATCTAGTGCACATTTCAAATTGGTCTTTTTTATCCCAAAACAAACATGGTCATGGTTAATGGCATACTAACATGCATTTGAGATAACACATTATTCGAAGCATGTTCCAAAATAAAGGTGTCAATTTGCAATGGAACACAAACTCACGACAAATGTTATTGCAATAACCAAGGTAGTCAAATGCCCTCTTTCATCCTTAACACATGCAATGATTTTATTTGTGATTTTGAGTTTTGCTAATAATGCCTTCACCTGTAAGACTAAAACAACACCCAATGTATCTTGTGCTTCAAAACAGGCCAAAATAACATGGTAGAGGACCTATTCTTCACTAATGAAATTGATGACTAATTCAAAAGTGACATATCCATACCTAAACATCCATAAATCAAAAGAACATGTGGTTATGGGCCATGGCAAATTTTGCAATAGTTGGCAACACATACCTTGCCATAATCATTGTGAACATTATTGGTACCTACACCAAAATGTGGTAAATATGATTTGGCCTTTTGAATTGAATTAGCATCCATGACTAAAAAATGACTATTTTAGTCATTTTTTAAATCATGGATGTCAGTCTAATCCAAAAGGTCATGTTGTAATTACCATGTTTTGTTATTCATTAATCGCTTCCAAGATGGAAAAACATGTCTACAATCACAATGTGTCACTAAGCAACATATAAAATGGTTATAAATAAAGGCATGTATCCTTTTATTATCATCAAAACAAGATCCTCCATAATCTTTTTCAGTTTAGGTAATTTTTATAAAAAGGTTTGTGAAAACCAAAGAAAGCTATGATGGCCAATGGAAGAATTATGTTTCATTTATTGGTTTTTGTATGAGCATCCCTGCAACCTTCTGCAACTTCTCTAATTTTTATTTTGCTAAATTAGGTTCATGCTCATTTTTGACCAAAAGTTCCAACATGATGTTGATGCCGTGCTCTAGGTTGTTTAAGTAATGAAATTTTTTTTTTTTCTTGTGTCATGAAAACCATCTTAACTTTTTGAGCTCCTCCATCCTGATGGTATATGACACACCACATGTCTCTAATAACTTGCACATCAACTCCAAGATCTTTCATGACAAAAAAACCCAAATAGTTGACTTGTGATTGTGAAAGTACCAACAAATTCAGATATCATAAAACAACACTAATATCTACTTCCATAAAGCTTGTTTTTCAACCTCAAGGTTGTTGACTATAATTTTTCTAGATTTCAAAATAGAATCTTCCCCTACTTCTAATACCTCTTCTCACACAATATCAAAGTTCACAATTTCTAACATTACAACAACATACTTGACCTACCAAGATTCAAATGATTATATAACAATTACAAAGGATTGAAGGCCGACATTCCAATGTTCTCACCACTTAAGCAAGTTCAATTGAATTTGTTCACACACTTCAAACAAAACGATCAAACTTCAAGTAACATATCAAATTAATCACAATAGGTATTAAAAGAAGGAAACACAATACACATTACCTCTAGGCCTTGTAAGTTACATTGGAATTACACTTGAAGGAACACTACCATTGAAGCAAAAAAAAAGGATAATATAAAAAACATCAAACTTGGAAACATTGTTTTGTTGTAAAATGCATGACATTTATCTTCAAATCTTTGCACAACTACAAAACGCCAAACACAATATGTAAACTTTAATAAACTTGACATATGTATGCCCAAAAGCTCCAAAAACATTCATAGATGATATATTAATAGGAGTCTATAAGAGAGGAAAACTTTGGGTATGATTATGTGCAATGGTAGTTTGGTGAAGGAAAATAGGTGAATTAGGTATCCCCTAGATTCTCCATCAACTAATACTAACCAATTTTGGTTTTGCATACTAGGATGTGCCATACCCAATTACATACCCACCAAATCCCTATATACCAAACCAACACTAGTAAGGACTAATGGATCATTAACAATGAAAACATACTATGAGGGGGGCCAAAATTGTTGTCACATTGTACTATTTTTAGAGACCCATGTTTGAACTTGAGACATGTCATTATTATGAAGGATTTTCACAATGTTTTTGCATAATAGGTAATGAAATTAGAAATTGAACCTAACCATCACAATTAGCAAGGGCATTGCAACTTGATGAAATGGTATTTCCTATTCACCACCCATCCATCTCTTTAAATATGTGGTTGTGTGTTGAGAATTCAAGCTCAACTAGTTAGGTTTCATTTGTTACTGGAATAAGAAAATAACTAGGTTACTTTCACAAGGTTGAATTATTTTCTTTACTTATATTAGTTTGGTTATTTGTGGTTTGTCTTTTAGTTAAATACCTTGTGTTGATGGTTTGGCTCTCTTTTCTTCATTACACAAGTTTGTGTATTTCATGTGACAAGAACCTTGAGGAGTTTTTGATGTTATGTTTCGTCTTGTGAGCATCATGTTGTAATTTCCTTTTAATAAAGATTTATGTTTGCACTTGAATAGATCTCCTATTTGTTAACATGGTATCAGAACTTAGGTTGTTGAAATAAAAAGTTGAAATAGATCTAGAACTAGAAAGTCTCTAGAACTAGAGCTTGAAAGTCTCTAGTAATATCATACAAGTTTGTCAAGTGCAAAAGAGAAACGGGGAAAGGAAAGAATGTGAAGAGAAAGAAAAGAAAAGAAAAGAAAAGAGGTGAGAGGAGATCAACATATCAAGGTTGTGGAAGTCAGATCTTTAAATCTAGATTTAGATCTAATGTGAAAAGATCTTGGAGTGAAACTTGGAGAGATTATAGAAGACTATAAGACGCTTTTATTCTCAAATTTTCAAAAGAAAATGATATGTTTTGTGAGAGTTATGAGCCTTTGAAAACTATGTGCCAGATCTAGTTTTTTGGTCATATCTCCTTTGTTTGCGTTTTTTTGGATTTGTAGCTTTGGGATCATATAGATCATAAAGGAATATAGATGTGAGAGAAATTTCATGTCATTTGGATCTATATTGAGAGAGATCCAAGCATTTAAAATTTCAGTTTCAGTTTTGAAGTCGGTTCCTTTTGAAAGTGATAACTCTTTGTGGTCACCATTAATAAAGCTGAAATTTGAGAAGATATAGAAGACATATCTAATGTGTCTCCCAAAATCTCAAGGAGTTTGGAGTTGCTAAGAGCAAATTGTAAGTCATTTTGTGTTCAAGTCCCAGTTTGAGGTGACTTCAAGGAAGTAGCAAGATCTTTCATTTTATGAAATTAAATGAACTAAAATTTCGAGAGAAGGTAGTAGACATAGTTGTTCATGTTTCACCAAAATTTTAGATCGATCCAAGGTCATATGTGAACGGTGTAACTTTGCAAAGTTGCTATGATGGAAGTTTGTTTTGAGAAGACATCAAAACAATTTTTTGAAGTGGAGCAAATACAACTTGGGAGAACTTGAAGGAAAGAGTTTAAAGATTGGGAAGCACAAATACATTATCAAGACCTTCATACAAAAGTGTGGTATGTAATCATGTACTTAATACCATATAAAATATTATACGATATACATACATATACATAAAACTTATGTATAGTATAAAAATTCGTATAATACTCAAGACATGCATACATATGCAAGGTCCATTTTGTTCAATCCTAACCCTAACCCTAACCCTAACCCTAATCCTATAAACCTGAGGAAGGAAAACCCTAATCCCAATCCTAGAAACCCAAGGAAGGAATTAAAATCATTTGTGAAACCCCAAGAAAACATTGAGTGTTGCCTTGAGAGATGGTGGACGATCTTTTTCAAATTGCAATTGAAAAACTAGACAAGAATAATTTCCAAGTGTGGAAATTTAGGATTATGAATTTCTTGATGGGGAAAGGCTATTGGGAATTCATAATTGGTGATGAGAAAGAACCTCCTCTCCCAGAAAACCCCACCAACAACAAATTCAAGCTAATAAAACTTGGCATGAAAAAGCAAGGAAAGTCTTATATTGGCTTTCTGTGAGTGTGTCCGATTCCATGATTGTGCATATTCAAGATGCAAAATCACTTGCTTGGGATACATTGGTGAAGATGTATAGCACCAATACACAAGCTCGCAAAATGTAGCCTAAGCAAGAATTGCATAATCTACAGAAAAACAAGATGAACATCAATGATTATTCTACAAAGGTGAAAAATCTTGCAAATGTTCTTGCATCTATAGGAGCCCCTGTAGATGATGAAGATTTAATGGTCGTCACCTTGAATGGACTTGGAAAATACTATAGCCAGTTTCGTACTTCAATTGCAGTTTGAGAAACATTTTCCGATTTCCAAGACTTAATAACACTACTCATAAGTGAAAAGATGATAATTGTTGGTATTTCATCCAATGGAGGATCACAAGAAAGTGTTTTCTATTCAAATATTAATAGAGGTAGAGGTAAAGGTGGTAAAACTTCAGTTCGAGGTCGACATGGAAGTTTGCATGGTGGACGTCATCAACATCAAGGTCAAGCTCATGGAGGTGGACAAAGAAACTTTGGAGGAAGAGGAAGTCGAGGAAGTCGTGGAGGTTGTGGTGGAAGTCATCGAGGTCAACAAATAAATAACCACTCAAATTACTATTACTACAGGAAACATGGGCACATAGTAAAGAAATGTTATCAAAGGGAGCATGATGCACAAAATGGAAAGCTACAACGAGGGAATTATGCATCAACTTAGCAATCAAGGTGATGAACAACTGTTTATGATGCAACACATGGCAAATTCGATGATAGGAGGTGTATCATATAATAATGTCTGGTATGTGGATTCTAGAGCTTCAAACCATATGACTGGTCATGGAAAATGGTTTGAAAACACAAAGGATTTGAAGACACTAAGGTTTGTGGAAACTGATGATGACATTACACATCCCATCACACAAATTAGCAAGGCACCATTGTCCATGCAAGATGGGCAAACAAAGTACTTGAAAGATGTATTTCATGTTCCAACCATAACAAAAAATTTGGTCTCCATAGGCCAAATGGTGGAACAAGGTTTACAAGTGACATTCAACCCAAGTGGATGTTTTGTGTAAAACATGAAGAACCAAGGCAAATTGATTGCAAAAGGGGAAAGGACACTAGTAGAAATCAGCCAAAATGTAACCAGTCAATTTACGACTACATGCGATTTATAGTCGTTTGCGACTAGATTTAAGAATATTTGCAACTACAAGACCAACTTTCAACTATTTTGGTCATTTTCACAACTATGATGCAACTATT
>Ga0116227_10004057_pt1 | contig 32013 bp, 28 predicted proteins | sample S1TSphgellanicum_FD_89693 | JGI IMG/M metagenome (GOLD analysis project Ga0116227, IMG submission 89693) | Host-associated microbial communities from peat moss isolated from Minnesota, USA - S1T2_Fb - Sphagnum magellanicum MG | ecosystem: Host-associated > Plants > Peat moss > Unclassified... | reverse complement strand
CCAACGAAAGATTATGAGCGAAGGCGTATACGGAGAGCAGGCAACCGGGCGAGTTACCCACAGCCTATTGCGACTGAGCACGGCCATGCGAAGCCAGGCATGGGAGTGGGCCGAAGGCGCGGGTTTGACGCCCACTCAAGGCGAGATCCTGGTGTTGCTGATGCAACGCAAGGGTCCGATGCGCCTGGGCGAAATCGCACGTGAGACGGCGTTGACCGCCGCGACCACGAGCGATGCGGTCAGCACCCTGGAAAGCAAGGGGCTGGTCGAAAAGCGCCGTGCCCTCGACGACGGCCGCGCCCTCGCGGTGCGTCTGACGGCGCGTGGCCGTACGGCAGCCAAGCGCGCGGCGCAATGGCCGGACTTCCTCTCCAAGGCGGTGGGTACGCTGCGCGAGGACGAACAGGCATTGTTCTACCGCACGCTGCTGAAGACGGTTCATCAGCTCGAAACGCAGGAAGACATTCCGCCGCACCGCATGTGTCTGACCTGCGTGCATTTCGAGCCGAGCAAGAATGCGAAGAAGACACCGCATCAATGCAAGCTGCTCCATCTGAAGATGTCGGACACGGACGTGCGTCTCGACTGCTCGGTGTACGAAGCTGCTGACGCTGCGACCCAGAAGAAGACCTGGAAGATCTACGCGCAGTAACGCGGGTCCGCCACACTGCGAAGCCGGTCATCGGCAGCCGCTCCATGCGGCCTGCCTGACCGGCGTTGCGTCGTATTGTTTTGTCCAACTGATGATGGGATCTGCGGATGATTCACGAAGTTCTGGCCATTCGCCATGTCCACTTCGAAGATCTGGGCAGTCTCGAGCTGGTGCTGGGCGAGCGTAGCCGGCCAGTACGCTACCTCGATGTCGGGTTAGGCCGCATCGAGGCGCCGGACCCTGTCGCGCCTTCGCTGATGGTGGTGCTGGGCGGGCCGATCAGTGCCGGCGACGACGCGCATTACCCGACGCTCGTACCGCTGTTGTCGATGCTCGAAAAGCGCATCGCAGCCGGTCTGCCTACGCTTGGCATCTGCCTTGGCGCGCAACTGATAGCGCGGGCGCTCGGCGCCCGGGTCTACCCGGCAGGCCACACGGAACTCGGCTGGACCCCGCTCACGCTGACCGACGCCGGACGCGCGTCGCCGCTTCGTCATCTGGACGGGGCGCTTACCTCCATGTTGCATTGGCACGGCGACACCTTCGACTTGCCGGCCGGTGCGACTCATCTTGCCTCGACTCCCGCTTGCCGGAACCAGGCGTTCGCGTGGGGCCAGCACGTGCTGGGTTTGCAATGCCACCCGGAAATCCGCGCTGACCGCTTCGAGCCCTGGCTGATCGGTAACGCTGGAGAAATCGTGGCTGAAGGCATCGACGTGCGCCAACTGCGCGCCGAGACCGCCCGTTTCGGCCCCGGCCTCGAAGAAGCGGCGCGGCGGATGTTCGGCGAATGGCTCGACCAGGTCGAGCAGGGCACCGCGAAACCGTAAGCCGTCAGCCGTCAGCCGAAAACGACACGCGCTAACCGTACGCACTGCCAGGCGCAGTTGCGCCGGACTTCGTCACTTCACAGATGCGTGGCAGGCCAGGGCGCATCCTGGCCGACTGCGATGCGCCCCTGTCCAGCAGCGAATCACACGCGGTGCTATGCTCGTTCGCTCCTCCGCTTCCCTTGGGCGTAATCCATGAGCGCGCTTTTTTCTCCGCTCACGCTGCGTAGCGTGACGCTTGCCAATCGCATTGTCGTGTCGCCGATGTGTCAATATTCCGCCGAGCGCGGCGAAGCCACCGCATGGCACATGATCCACCTGGGTGGCCTGGCGTTATCGGGCGCGGGCCTGCTCTGCATCGAGGCGACCGCGGTCGAACCCGACGGCCGCATCACCCCCGGCGATCTGGGCCTGTGGGACGACGTCACCGAAGCCGCACTCGTGCCGGTGCTGGCCGCGATCCGCAAACATGCTTCGATTCCGGTAGCGATGCAGCTCTCGCATGCGGGCCGCAAGGCGTCGAGCCATACGCCATGGGATGGCGGTCAGCTGATTCCGGTCGCCGAGGGCGGCTGGTTGCCGCATGCGCCGTCCGCGCTGCCGCACAAGGCCGGCGAAGAGCCGCCGCTGGCACTCGATACCGCCGGCCTCAACCGGATTCGCGAGGCGTTCGCAGCGTCGGCGCGGCGTGCCGCGCGGCTCGGTATCGACGCGCTCGAAGTCCACGCGGCACACGGTTACCTGCTGCATCAGTTCCTCTCGCCGATTGCCAATCAGCGCACTGACGAATACGGCGGCTCGCGCGAAAACCGCATGCGCTTTCCGCTGGAGATTTTCGATATCGTGCGCGCCGCGTTTCCGGCCGACAAACCGGTGGGCGTGCGCGTGTCGGCGACCGACTGGGTCGAAGGCGGCTGGAGCCTCGACGATACGATTGCCTTCGCGCAGGAGTTGAAAAAGCGCGGCTGCGACTGGATCGATGTGTCGTCCGGCGGTGTTTCGCCGTTGCAAAAGATCCCGCTCGAGCCCGGCTACCAGGTGCCGTTAGCACGCGCGGTGAAGCAGGCGACGGGGCTCACGACAATTGCCGTGGGTCTCATCACCGATCCGCTGCACGCCGATCAACTGATCGAAGAGGGGGACGCCGACCTGATCGCGTTGGCTCGCGGACTGCTCTACAACCCACGCTGGCCGTGGCACGCCGCCGCGCAACTGGGCGCGACGGTGGAGGCGCCGCCGCAGTACTGGCGCTCGCAACCGCGCGATCAAAAGGCACTGTTCGGCGATATTTCGTTCGGACAGCGTTAGGTCTGCGACGCGCGGAACACGCTGATACCGGTTTGACGGTTGAAGGAAGCCATATCAAGCGTGTACGATGCCGGATGTGACGCACGTGCGTTGCAAGTCGACGCGGCGCCCGCAAGGCGCCGCGTTTGCTATTCGAGTCAGAAAATCCGGCCGCCAGCATGCGGCCGGTGCTGACGACAGTCCAGATGTTCATCCCCAGTTCTTCACAAGGATTCATTCAATGAGTTCACGCAGGATCGTCGTGCGCCGTTCGGGAGTGCATGGCAAAGGCGTGTTTGCCCTCGAACCGATTGCGGCCGGCGAGCGCCTGATCGAATACAAGGGCGAGCGGATCTCGTGGAAGGAAGCTTTGCGACGTCATCCACACAATCCGAAAGAACCGAATCACACGTTTTACTTCGCGCTGGATGACGGCGGGGTGATCGACGGCAAAGTGGACGGCAACAGCGCTCGCTGGATCAACCATTCGTGCGCGCCGAATTGCGAAGCGGAAGAGATCGACGGGCATGTTTACGTGCACGCGCTGCGTGATATCGCGACTGACGAAGAACTGTTCTACGACTACGGCCTCGTGATCGACGCGCGCCAGACCAAGAAACTGCAGAAGGAATACGAGTGCCGGTGCGGCGCGCGCAAATGCCGCGGCACGATGCTGGCGCCGCCGGAAAAGGCAGGCAAGAAGGCCAGGAAGAAAAAGAAGTGAGGTGCGGGCTGCGTAAGCGCAGCCCCGCTTGGCTTTGGCCGGGCCGCCAGGCAGTGCAACAACGACTGACCAGATAACGACTACGGAATTACAGATCGATCGGCGCCTTGTGCGCCGATTTTTTTGGCAAGCGCCGGCCCTCGGGTTCGCGCGGCACATTGCTGGCCGTCAGCGGAATCCGCACGATAAAACGTGCGCCGCCGTCGGGCGCGTCTTCGTAATGCACGCTGCCGTGATGCAGCACCATGATGTCGTGAACGATCGCGAGGCCGAGGCCCGCGCCGCTGTCTACGCCGCTTTCGCTCTGGCCGTCGCCGCGGAAGAAGCGCTTGAACAGATCGGCCTGCTGGTTCACCGGCACACCTGGTCCGTTATCCTCAACGATGATCTCCGCCATCGCCACTTCGTCGATGCGGCTCTGCGAGACGGTGACCGTGATGCGTCCGCCGTCGAAACGCGAGGGCGGCACATACTTCAGCGCGTTGTCGAGCAGGTTGGCAATCACCTCGTGCAACAGCACCGGGTTGCCGCGCGCGGTGAGCGGACGATCGTTGGCCGGGTCGTCGAGGCGCTGGAAGCCCAGGTCCACGTGGACCGCAAGCGCCCGCGGCACCCATTCCGCGCCGGTTTCGAAGGCCAGCGCGGCCATGTCGACGTTGACGAAACGTGCAGCCTGCTCGCCCGGCTCGGCGCGCGCGAGCGAGAGCAACTGGTTGGACAGGCGCACCGCGCGATCGGCGGCGGCGCGCAGTTCGCGCACGGCGGCGAGCGTATGTTGCGGGTCGCGGGCCACGGCGGCCTGTTCCGCGTGCAGCTTGACGGCGGTGAGCGGCGTGCGCAGTTGGTGCGCGGCGTCGGCGATAAACTTGCGCTGCGCGTCGAGCGCAGCTTTCAGACGATCGAGCAGGGCGTTCAGTGCGCCCGTCAGCGGACGGATTTCGACCGGCACGTAGGTCTCGTCGACCGGCTCCAGCGACGTGTGAGTCTGCCGGTTTAGCGAGTCGGCCAGATCGGTCAACGGATTGAGCTGCTGATTGACCACGCGCCAGACGATTACCCAGCCGGCAAGCAGCAACAACAGCAGCGGCATCATGATCGCCACGAGGAACTCGGCGGCGATTTCAATGCGGTGCTCGACCGGCTGTCCCACCTCGACGACGATCGGATTGCCTTTGGGCTGGTCGACTCGCACTTGCGCGACGCGCATGGTGACGCCCGCGTGCTGCGTCTCGAACACGTAGGCGTAGTGCATGATGCGCACGTTCTTGCCCTGCAGCGGCAGCGACGGGTCGCCGGCGATTTCGGTTTCGCCGTCGCTGATCCGGTAGATGAGATGTTCGACCGGATCGGAGAACATGGCCTGGGCGAGCGGCCGCACGCTGCTCGACGCACTCGGGCCGGCAATCTGGATCTGCCGGGAAATGGCGGTGGCGAGGTCGGCCAGCGACCGGTCGACCACATGCTGCGTGTATTGCCACGCGAGCCAGTAGGCGATCAGGCCGCTCATCAACGCGAGCAGGGAAAGGGGGGCGGCCAGGCGGCGCAGCAGCGTGCGGCGCAGGCTATTCGCGGCCGGGTGGGGCATGGTCGAACGCGATCAAAGAGGCAAAGCGAGAGCGGCAATGGCGCCGCTAAAAGCCGCTGGGTGACGGCACACGGCGCATCCATGCGATGAATGTGCGGTGCCGGCCCAGCGCCGTCAGGTCATCGGGCCGTCAGCGCGGCCCGAGCCTTCATGGCCATTATGCGGCCTGACGGATTTCCTGCAACAGGTAGCCGAAACCGCGCACCGTGACGATTTCGACGCGGCAGTTTTCGAGCTTTTTGCGCACGCGGTGCACGTAGACTTCGATCGCGGTGTCGCCGAGGTCGCCGCCGAAGTGCGTCAGGTGGTCCTGCAGTTGGGCCTTGCTGACCACGCGGCCGTGGCGCAGCAGCAGCATTTCGAGCACGGCGAATTCGCGCGGCGACAGTTCGAGCGGCTTGTCGTCATTGAAGATGCGGCGATCGACGCCCGACAGACGCACGCCGCCCAACGACACTTCCGGGCGCGGCATGTCGCCGTGCGGGCCGCTGCGGCGCATCACGGCACGGATGCGCGCTTCGAGTTCAGCCGGTTCGAAGGGCTTCAGCATGTAGTCGTCGGCGCCGGAATTCAGGCCCTGGACGCGGTCGTTCAGTTCGTCGCGCGCGGTCAGCACGATCACAGGCGTGTGCCGGTTGCTCTGACGAAAGCGCGAGAGCAGCGTCATGCCGTCGATGCCGGGCAGACCCAGATCGAGGATCACGAGTTCGTGGCGGTTTTGCGTGAGGGCCTGTTCGGCGAAAATGCCGTCGTGGACCATGTCGACCGTGAAGCCGGCTTGTTCGAGACTGCTTTGGATGCCGCGTGCGATGGGGCGGTCATCTTCGATCAGAAGGAGTCGCATGGGTTTCGCTCAAGTACAATGGGTTTAGGCGTTCGGGCACGCGGTTCGCCGGGGCGCCTGCTGCACAGGGTGCCTGGCGGCGTCGCCGTACCTGCGCGTCCATCGAGCGATCACGAGAGTCATGTCCGATATAACGATCCACGAACTGGAAGCCGCGATCAACTTCTGGCGCGCCCGCTCACCTTCGAGCGGCGACGAACTCGTTCTGTGCAAGGAGGCAAGCGCGCTCTCCAAGCCGTATGCGCTGATGATTGTACAGCGTCAGACCGCGCTACCACCGGAAGGTTTGGATGCGACCGCACGGGAAGCGTGGAATTCTTACGTTCGCCTTAAGAATGGCCTGTAGAAGTGAAGGTTAGCGCCCTCCAATACCTGCAAAGCCCTTTCATGGTACTGCAAAGACGGTTTCCAGCGCACTTTGATACCTAGCCTTTCTGAGCGTCCTTGCCGGCCTGATCGATAAAACGGGCCAGTTTGATATCGCGTTCGGTGAGGCCGTTCGCCTCGTGCGTCGAGAGCGTGATTTCCACCTTGTTGTAGACGTTGAACCACTCCGGGTGATGGTCCATTTCCTGGGCCTTGATCGCGACCCGCGTCATGAAACCGAACGCCTCGTTGAAATCGGCAAACTTGAAATGCCGCTGGATCGCATCGCGGCCGGCGACGGCAACCCAGCCGTGAAGCTGCGCCAATTGCGTCGAACGTTCTTCGGAAGTCAGTTTGTGAATCATGGAAGTGCCTCGCTTGTCTGCTCGCTTGGATCGGCGCGCCGGGGCGCGTCCGTCTGGTTGACCGGCCGGCGCGTGCGGAGTGAAACGGCGCGCAAGGCGCGGACATGTGGCTATTTTTTCACGGATCGAGTCGCGCCGCTGCCGGGCGCGGCCTGACCCGAATCCGCCGGATCCGCCGGTTCAGACGTCGCCGTCGGTTTGCCAGCCTTGCTGGGTGCCGCGATTGATCACGCGATCGGACGCAAGCACGGCGCCTGCCGCGAACGGCGCGGCGTCGGCGAGTGTCGCGAGGAGCGGGCCGAGATCGGTGCGGGCCAGCTCGAACAGTTGCGCGAAATCGTCGAGCACGAAGTACGTCTTCTGAAACGTGTCGATCCGGTAGCGGGTTTGCATGACGCGCGCGAGGTCGAAGCCGAGCCGGTTGGGCGCCGCGCTTTCGAGGCTGTAGAGCGTTTCGCTCTTGCTCGACACAATCCCCGCCCCGTAGATCTGCACGCCGTTCGGGCTGGCCGCATCGCGGATCAGGCCGAACTCGACGGTGTACCAGTAGAGCCGCGCGAGCAGCGGCAGGGCGCCGACGTTATCCGCCGCCAGCGCCGCGCGGCCATAGGCCTGCATGTAGTCCGCGAATACCGGGTTGATCAGCAGCGGCACGTGGCCGAACAGGTCGTGGAAGCAGTCCGGTTCCTGCAGGTAATCGAGCTGGTCGGGACGGCGCATCCACCACGTGACCGGAAAGCGGCGGTTCGCCAGATGCTCGAAGAACACCTGCTCCGGCACCAGTCCCGGCACCGCGACGATCTCCCAGCCGGTTGCGGGCGTAAGCTGCGTGTTGATGGCGGCAAACGACGGCACATGCTCGCTCGAGAGATTCAGCCGCGCCACGCCGTCCAGAAACGCCTCGCAGACCCGGCCCTTTAGCAAAGCCGTCTGGCGTGTGTAGAGCTGCTTCCAGACTGCATGATCGACGGCGCCGTAAAGATGCAGCGGCTGGTCGAGGGTGAAGTCGGCCCTGGTGGCGAGGCCGGCGTCGAAGGGTTCCTGCAGGTTGGCGGGGTTCGGGCTGGACATGATGCTGCGCTCGTATGCGGTGTGTCGGTCCAGTCAGTGTAGAGCGGGTAAGCTGCGGAAAGGGCGCAAAGAGCGCGCCGATATACCGATATATGCAATAATCGTGCATCACAACGTAAATTGGTGCGGGGATCAATCATGCTGGAACTCGATCACTTCGATCTCGCGCTGCTGGAGGTGTTGCAGCGCTTCGGCCGGGCGACGCATCAGCAGCTCGGCGAGCAGGTGCCGCTCTCGCCGTCGCAGATCGGCCGGCGGCTGCAGCGGCTCGAACAGGTAGGCGTGGTGGACGGCTATCGGGTCGTGTTGCGCCCGGAGAAGCTCGGGCTTGGCGTGACCGCGTTCACTAGTCTCAAGCTCAAGCATCACGGCGACTCGATTATCGAACAGTTCCAGCAGCAGATCGACGTGCTGCCCGAGGTTCTGGAGTGCCACGCGGTGGTGGGGGATGCGGATTATCTGCTGCGCATTGTGGCGCCGGATCTGAATGCGCTGTCGTCGTTCGTGATGAAGAAGTTGATGCGGGTGCCGGGCGTGGACAGTGTGCGCTCGAACATCGTGTTGACCACGTTCAAGCGCAACGGGCCGTTGCCGTTGGGGCACCTCGCGCCCGGCGCCGCCGCTACCTGAAGCGGCGCCTATACATTTCACTCACGCCGCTTGCCGCGGCTCGCTGTCCGGGCTGAGCAGGTCCACATACGCGACGGCGACCAGATCCGTTTCCGGCACGCCCAGCTTCGCAAACATCGCGTGCGCTTCGGCGTGACCGCCTTCCTCGTCGTCGTCCTGGGCGAGGAGCACTTCCAGTTCGATAAAGTCACCGAGACCGTCCACCCGGTCGAGGTGAATCCGCGTGCGTCCGGTCGTGTAGACGTGGCGTTCCTTGGTGACGATGCCGCGCGTGGTCAGCGCGGTGGCGAGTAGCGCGTGCATGGCTTCCGGGTTGGTCACGGGGCTGCGCGTGTAGTAGGACGCCTTGGGGCCGTCGCGATCGTCGCGTTGATAGAAGATCAGTTCGGCCGGGGTACCGTCGTCGAACTGACGCAGCTTGAGGCGTCCGCGCGGCACATCGTAGAAGAAGTCCTGCTGGCGGAAGATCAGCGGAGCCTCGGGCGAAAGTTCGGCGGCGCGTTCGCGGAGTTGCTCGAATTGCTGTGCGCGGGCTTTGATTTCGATGTTGCGTGCCATGTCAGGCTCCTCGGGAAGGATGGATTGTCGGCGGCTTCAGAGGCATGTGACAGGGGCGAAGCGCGCCAGGAAGGACAAACTCGAACGAAACTCAAACAAAGGCGGGCGCAAACCAGACGCGCGAACCTCGAATCTAGCAAAAAGCGCGTGACGGTGGTGTTAAGCCGCCTGTGATTGTTTGCCGCGTGCGGCGGCGCTGTCATGAGTGCGGCTCATATCGCCCACTGCTGCTCGATGAGCCTGAGGGCCGCGGCGATTGCCGGATCGTTCTGGCGAGCGGCCAGCGTGACGAAGCTCAACTGGGTCGGCACGGTGACGCCTTCGACGATGGTGAGCGCGTGGGCGTGGGCTTCGGCGATGGCGGTGGCGTCGCGCGCGAGGGTGAGGCCGACCCCCGATTTGACCAGATCGAGCATGGACGGCTCCTGATCGACCTCGGCCACTTTGACGGGCTTGACGCCGGCTTCGGCGAAGCGCCGCGACAGCAGCCGATGATGCGCGGAGGCGGGCGGCGTCCAGATCCAGGGCAGGGCGGCGAGGGAGCGCCAGTCGCGCGCGCCTTTGACGCGGTCTTTCCAGCCGGCGGGCGCGAGCACGCGGTACTGGAAGTGGGTCAGCGTGAGCGCGTGAAAGGCGGCGCCGTCACGGGTATCGTCTTCTGATGGCTGGCCGATGTAGTAACCCACGTCGAGTTCGCCGGCGCGGATCTGCTCGAGGACCCAGCCGGACATGCCGTGGCGCAAGGCGGTTTCGATATGCGGCCAGGTTTCGACGAGTTGTTTGAGGAAGCCGCCGAGGCGGAGGAATTCCGGATCGAGGATGGTGCCGATGCGCAGCGTGCCGCGGACCTCGTGGCGCAGCGATGCGGCGGCGCGGTGGACGTCGTTGGCGGCGCTGAGCGCGCGTTCGGCATGTGGGAGGAGCGCCTGGCCGTCGCGCGTTAGGGTTAGTCCGTGGGAGGTTCGTGTGAATAGGGTTAGGGCCAGGGTTTCCTGCAGGTGCTTGATTTGCAGGCTGACCGCCGGTTGGGTCAGGTGTAGTTGCACCGCCGCGCGGGTGAGGTTGCCCTCTTTGGCGACTGTGACGAAGGCTCGGAGCAGGGTTAGGTCCATCTTCTGATATTAGCGCGGCTTATGGGGTGGTTGAGCATTACTCATTGGATTTGGGTGGTGTTGGAGCTTAGGCTTGGGTTTTTGCCTGCGGCGCTTTTTGGTTGTTGTTCTTGGGGGGGTGGCCTTTCCTTGCATTCTTAGTGGTCTATTAGCTTCGCCCCTGTGCGGGGCGGCACTTACTTTCTTTGCCGCCGCAAAGAAAGTAAGCAAAGAAAGCGGGCTCACACCGCCAGCCCATAGTGAGCCACCCCCCCGTGTGATCACGAAGTGGTCCGAGACAAGATGGTCTCTCGCACCACCCGCGAAAGTGACACAGCAGTCATTCATCCCGCCCGCGCACTGCGTGCGCGGCGGAAGGGTCTGCTACTGGTGGGATGCGGGTGTGAACGCCTGGAGTATGCGTAAAGAATGTTTGGATGCCTAATCATGCAAGACACAGGACGAGCGAGCCGAATATCCGTTATGCCTGACGGCGGGGCGCGAAGCGCGACGCTGGAGCGGATGACGGCTTTGTCACGAACGGGTGTGGTGCGAGGGCGGGTCTTGTGTTGGGCCGTTTCCCGAAGCATGTTGAGATGTCTCACTACGGGCTAGCGGTGTGAGCCCGCTTTCTTTGCTTACTTTCTTTGCGGCGGCAAAGAAAGTAAGTGCCGCCCCGCACAGGGGCGAAGCTAATAGACCGCTAAGAATGCAAGGAAAGGCCAACCCCCCAAGAGCAACAACCAAAGCGCCGCAGGCAAAAACCCAAAGCCCCCGCCGCAGGCAAACAGACGAAGGAGACAAACCAAATGAACAAAAACAGCAACGAAACCCAGCGAACGCTGGAAGGCGAATTCGACTACATAGTAGTGGGCGCGGGCACAGCAGGCTGCGTACTAGCCAACCGTCTGACGGAGGACCCCGAAGTCACCGTACTTCTACTGGAAGCCGGCGGCAAGGACGACTACCACTGGATCCACGTCCCGGTAGGCTACTTATACTGCATCGGCAACCCCCGCACAGACTGGCTCTACAAAACGCGAGAAGAACCCGGCCTGAACGGCCGCTCCCTCTCATATCCGCGCGGCAAAGTGCTAGGCGGCAGCTCATCCATCAACGGCATGATCTACATGCGCGGCCAGCGCGAAGACTACGACGAATGGGCCCGCGTCACCAATGACACTGCCTGGTCCTGGAACAACGTCCTCCCCATCTTCAAACGCAGCGAGGACTACCACGGCGGCGCCAACGAATCGCACGGAGCAGGCGGTCCCTGGCGCGTCGAAAAACAACGCCTCAAATGGAAAATCCTCGAAACCTTCGCACAAGCCGCGCAGCAAACCGGCATCCCCGCCACCGACGACTTCAATCGCGGTAACAACAGCGGCGTCGGCTACTTCGACGTCAACCAGAAACGCGGCATCCGCTGGAATGCCTCCAAAGCCTTTCTGCGTCCCGCGCTCAATCGCCCCAATCTCACCATCATCACCGGCGCCGTCACGCAGCGCGTCGTGTTCGACGGCCGTCGTTGCTCTGGGGTCGAATATCGCGGCAATGACACCGATTATTTCGCCAAAGCCCGTTGTGAAGTTATCCTCAGTTCCGGTGCGGTCAACTCGCCGCAACTACTCGAGCTCTCCGGTATCGGCAACGGCGCGCATCTGCAAAACCTTGGCATACCGGTCGTGCAGGATCTGCGCGGCGTCGGTGAGAATCTCCAGGACCATCTGCAGTTGCGCATGGCGTACAAGGTCGAGGGCGTGCGCACCCTCAACACCGCCTCCGCGCACTGGTGGGGCAAGCTCATGATCGGTCTGCAGTACGCGCTGTTCCAGAGCGGACCGATGTCGATGGCGCCCTCCCAACTCGGCGCGTTTGCGAAATCGGATCCCGATGATCGCTCGCTCACCCGCCCCGATCTCGAGTATCACGTGCAACCGCTTTCGCTCGATCGTTTCGGCGAGCCGTTGCATCGCTTCAACGCGTTCACGGCGTCGGTGTGCCAGTTGCGTCCCACCTCGCGCGGCAGCATCCACATCGTCTCCCCCGAGCCGCACGTGGCGCCGCTGATCGCACCCAACTATCTGTCCACCGATTACGACCGCCACGTCGCAGCCAATGCGATGCGCTTGACACGGAGCATTGCCGCCGCGCCCGCACTGGCCCCGTATCGGCCGCAGGAGATTCTGCCAGGCATCGAGTTTCAGACCGAAGAAGAACTGCAGCAGGCGGCCGGCAAAGTCGGCACCACCATCTTCCATCCCGTCGGCACCTGCCGGATGGGCACCGAGGACGATCCCGCCGCCGTCGTCGATCACCGTCTGCGCGTGATCGGTGTCGAGGGTTTGCGCGTAGTCGATGCGTCGGTGATGCCCACCATCACCTCGGGCAACACCAACTCCCCCACGCTGATGATCGCCGAGCGCGCAAGCGACATGATTCGCGAGGATCGCCGCGCACGTCTTGCGGGTCAGGCGTCGCAGGTACGTCCGGCGTCGTCGATGTCCATTGCGTGACACGCAGGCCCGATGCGCGCCGCAGCCCGCCGGCGCGCATCGCAGACTAAGTGCAAATCCCAATGAATGCGCTGCATCATTGGCGCGACAATGGCGCGATGCTGCGTGGCTCGCCCTGGATTACCGTCCGTAATGGGTGCACCACGCCAACGATCGGCACGGGGGTGTCGTCGCCATCACACGTCGCGCAGCCTCTGGCGCGGAAGATCGTAGTGCTTCGCCTCACTTCGCATGGAAGGGAACATGATTCTCGGCGACACGATTCTCGAAACGCGCGGACTAACGAGAGAGTTCAAGGGCTTTGTCGCCGTCAACGGCGTCAACCTGCGCGTACGCCGTGGCTCGATTCATGCGCTGATCGGCCCGAACGGCGCCGGTAAAACCACCTGCTTCAATCTGCTGACCAAATTCCTCGTGCCCACCGCAGGGCAGATCGTCTACAACGGCATCGACATTACCCGCGAACGGCCGGCACAAATCGCCCGGCGCGGCATCATCCGCTCGTTTCAGATTTCCGCCGTGTTTCCGCATCTGACGGCATTGCAGAACGTGCGCATCGGTTTGCAGCGCGCGTTGGGCACCGCTTTTCATTTCTGGAAAAGCGAGCGTTCGCTGCATCAACTCGATGACCGCGCCATGGATCTGCTCACGCAGGTCGGTTTGACCGATTTCGCCGACGTGCTGACGGTCGAACTGTCCTATGGCCGCAAGCGCGCCCTCGAAATTGCCACCACGCTCGCGATGGAGCCCGAACTGATGCTGCTCGACGAGCCCACCCAGGGCATGGGCCACGAAGACGTGGATCGCGTGACCGCGCTGATCAAGAAGGTCTCGAGCGGCCGCACCATCCTGATGGTCGAGCACAACATGAATGTGATTGCCGGTATCTCCGACACGATCACGGTCCTGCAACGCGGCGAGGTGCTCGCCGAAGGTACGTACGGCGAAGTATCGAAAAGCCCGCTCGTGATGCAGGCCTATATGGGCAGTGCCGATGCCGCGCTCAGCGGAGCGCACGCATGAACACGATTGCGGAGCGCGAGAATGTCGAGGTCAGCGGTGTGGCCGGCGCGGAGCCCGCGCTGGAGATCGCGGGCCTGCAGGCGTGGTACGGCGAATCCCATATATTGCATGGCGTCGACCTGACCGTGAACCGCGGTGAAGTGGTCACCTTGCTGGGCCGCAACGGCGCCGGCAGGACCACCACGCTGCGCGCCATCATGGGGCTCACCGGGCGGCGCACCGGCTCGATTCGCGTCGGCGGCCGCGAGACCATCGACATGCCGACCCATCGCATCGCGCATTGCGGCATTGGCTACTGTCCCGAAGAGCGCGGCATTTTTTCGAGCCTCTCATGTGAGGAGAACCTTCTGCTGCCGCCGCCGGTCGGTGACGCCGCGCACATGATGTCGCTGGAGGAGATCTACTCGATGTTTCCGAATCTGCAGGAGCGCCGGGCGAGCCAGGGCACGCGGCTGTCGGGGGGCGAGCAACAGATGCTCGCCGTGGCGCGCATCCTGCGCACCGGCGCCAGTCTGTTGCTGCTCGACGAAATCTCCGAGGGCCTGGCGCCGGTCATCGTGCAGGCGCTCGCGCGCATGATCATGACGCTCAAGACGCGCGGCTACACGATCGTGATGGTCGAACAGAATTTCCGCTTCGCCGCGCCGCTGGCCGACCGCTTCTATGTGATGGAGCATGGCGGCATCGTCGAACACTTCTGCGCGGGCGAACTCGCAAGCAAGATGCCGACGCTGCACGACCTGCTCGGCGTATAAATGCCCGATTGCCTCTGATAACCACAAGCCAGGAAACAAGGAGACCGCAATGAAAATCAAAACACTCGCGCGACTGTCGGCATTCTGCTTTGCAGCCGCGGCCAGCGCCGCGCTGACGATGGGCAGCGCGCGGGCCGACGACAGCACGGTCAAGATCGGCTATATCACCGACATGTCCGGCCTCTACGCCGATATCGACGGTCCTGGCGGCCTCGAAGCCATCCGCATGGCGATCGCCGACTTCGGCGGCAAGGTCAACGGCAAGCCGATCGAGCTGGTCTACGCCGACCACCAGAACAAGGCGGACATCGCCGCATCGCGAGCGCGCGAATGGTTCGACCGCGATGGTGTCGAGGTGCTGATCGGCGGCACCAATTCGGCGACGGGTCTGTCGATGAGCCAGGTGGCGGGCGAAAAGCACAAGGTCTATATCAACGTCGGCGCCGGCGCAGATACCTTGACCAACGAGCAATGCACGCCCTACACGATCCACTATGCGTACGACACGACGGCGCTCGCGAAGGGCACGGGCGCGGAGGTGACGAAGCAGGGCGGCAAAACGTGGTACTTCCTGACGGCTGATTACGCGTTCGGCAAGGCGCTGGAGACGGCGACCGCGAACGTGGTGAAAGCGAACGGCGGCCAGGTGCTCGGCGACGTGCATCATCCGCTGTCGGCTTCGGATTTCTCCTCGTTCCTGCTACAGGCGCAGGCGTCGAAGGCGCAGGTGCTGGGCCTCGCGAACGCCGGTGGCGACACCATCAACTCGATCAAGGCGGCGAAGGAATTCGGCATTACGAAGACCATGAAGCTCGCGGCGCTGCTGATCTTCATCGACGACATCCACAGCCTCGGGCTCGAAACGACGCAAGGGCTGGTGCTGACCGACAGCTGGTACTGGAACAGGAACGAGACTACGCGCAAGTGGGCTGAGCGTTACTTCGACAAGACGAGGAAAATGCCGTCGAGCCTGCAGGCAGCCGACTACTCGGCTGTCACGACCTATCTGAAGGCGGTGCAGGCGGTCGGCTCGACGGATCCGGACAAGGTCATGGCCCAGTTGAAGAAGACCAGGATCGACGACTTCTATGCCAAGGGCTACATCCGCGCGGACGGCAGCATGATTCACGACATGTATCTGATGCAGGTGAAGACGCCGGCTGAATCGAAAGAACCGTGGGACTACTACAAGATCACGGCGACCATTCCGGGCGAGCAGGCGTTCACGACCAAGGCGGAAACCCGCTGCGCGCTGTGGAAATAAGCGCGGGCTGATATCCCGTCTGTCTGCGGCCGATGCCGCAGACAGAGAGCCGGGTCACCACGCTGTGCGCGGGCCGAATTGGGGGGCCGCACGCAGCCGGATCGTGCGCATGTCGATCTCACCTTGACGATGGGTTAAGGGCTAAGGCGTTCAATGGAAATCTTTGGCATTCCGCTCTCGGCGATGCTGAGCCAGTTGCTGCTGGGACTCGTGAACGGCTCGTTCTACGCGACCCTGAGCCTGGGTCTCGCGATCATCTTCGGTCTCCTCAACGTGATCAACTTCGCGCACGGCGCGTTGTTCATGCTGGGCGCGATGCTGACGTGGATGGGGCTGTCGTATTTCAATCTGCCGTACTGGGTGATGCTGGTGCTCGCGCCGTTGATTGTCGGCGTGTTCGGCATTCTCATCGAGCGTTCGATGCTGCGCTGGCTCTACAAGCTCGATCATCTGTATGGCCTGTTGCTGACCTTCGGTCTGACGCTGGTCGTCGAAGGCGTGTTTCGCTCCATCTACGGTTCGTCGGGGCAGCCCTACGACGTACCCGAGGCGCTGTCCGGCGCCACCAATCTCGGCTTCATGTTCCTGCCGAACTACCGTGCGTGGGTGGTGGCGGCATCGCTCGTGGTTTGCTTCGCCACCTGGTTCGTGATCGAGAAGACACGCCTTGGCGCCTATCTGCGCGCCGGTACGGAGAACCCGAAACTGGTGGAGGCGTTCGGCGTCAACGTGCCGTTGATGATTACGCTCACCTACGGCTTCGGCGTCGCCCTGGCCGCTTTTGCGGGTGTGCTGGCGGCGCCCGTGATCCAGGTCTCGCCGCTGATGGGGCAGCCGATGATCATCACCGTGTTCGCGGTGGTCGTGATCGGCGGGATGGGCTCGATCATGGGTTCGATTCTGACCGGACTGATGCTCGGCGTGGTCGAAGGCTTCACGCGGGTGTTCTACCCCGAAGCCTCGGCGACGGTCGTCTTTGTCATCATGGCGCTGGTGCTGCTGGTGCGCCCGGCGGGTCTTTTCGGCAAGGAAAAATGATGCAAAGGAAAGCGCTTTACGGCCTGCTGCTGCTCCTGCTGATCGCGGTGCCGTTCATCGGCATCTATCCGCTGTTCGTCATGAAGGTGCTGTGCTTCGCGCTGTTTGCGGCGGCCTTCAACCTGCTGATCGGCTACACCGGACTGTTGTCGTTCGGTCATGCGATGTTTCTGGGCATGGCCGGTTACACCACCGGCTACGCCATCCAGACCTTCGGCTACTCACCGGAACTGGGCGTGCTGGCGGGCACCGCTGCGGCGACGCTGCTCGGGCTGGTGGTCGGCCTGTTCGCGATCCGGCGTCAGGGCATCTACTTCGCCATGGTGACGCTCGCGCTTGCGCAGATGGTCTACTTCGTGTTTCTGCAGGCGCCGTTCACGCATGGCGAGGATGGCCTGCAAGGTGTGCCGCGCGGCAAGCTGTTCGGCATGCTCGATCTCTCGTCGGACCTCACGCTGTACTACGTCGTGCTGGTGGTGATGGTGCTGATGTTCCTGCTGATCGTGCGCATCGTTCATTCGCCGTTCGGGCAGGTGCTGGTGGCGATCAAGGAGAACGGGCCGCGGGCGGTGTCGCTCGGCTATGACACCGATCGCTTCAAGTTGCTGGCCTTCGTGTTGTCGGCGGGGATTGCCGGCCTGGCGGGGTCGCTGAAGGTGCTGGTGCTGGGCTTCGAAACCTTGAGCGACGCGTACTGGACCATGTCGGGGCTGGTGATCCTGATGACGCTCGTCGGCGGCATGGGCACCTTGTTTGGCCCGCTGCTCGGCGCGGCGCTGATCGTCGCACTCGAGGACCGGCTGGGCGATATCGGCGGTGCGCTCGCGTCGGCAACCGGGCTGCAGTGGTTCAACTCGCTGGGCGAATCGGCCACCATCGTCACGGGGCTGATCTTTATCGCGTGCGTGCTGGCGTTTCGGCGCGGCATTGTCGGCGAGATCGTGGCGCGAGTCCGGCCGTTGCGCGCATAGCGGGCACGCAGTCTGAAAGTACTTCGGTGTCCGATATAAATGGACGAAGGAAAGCACTCGCGGCTTCGCTCAGAGGGCTGCATCGGGATGTTTCAAACGTGCCCCAATTCAGTGCTGCGATGCACCACTAGGGTAAATGCTAGTTGTCCAGAAAGGAGCGGTTGTTTAATCTTCACCCAGTTCTGATGAACACCGAATTTGCAGGTGGAGAACGAGGAGACAATGAGGCACTCAGTGCCCAGACGAAAGCGCTGTTGGATATGGATCCAACAGCGCTTTTTATTTGTACTTTCATAAAGTCGTCTTCTCTCTTTTTGCGCTTTTTTCTTCACCTTTTCCAGTGGCTTTTCAGCCGCTTTTCTTCTGCGGATCGATCCTCATTTTCTGGCGCCGGCCGGCGCGTTTTGGCCCCTGCCGGGGCTTGCAAAACGCTTGCCGCAGGCCGCTGGCGTCCGCTACACTCGCCGTTCACCGACCGCTGGGTCGGGGTTTTAAATCAGCAGATTTAATTCAAACGCGTAACGGGGCAGCAAGAGGAGCGGGATGAATTCGGCATTGCGTTGGATGAGTGCGGCATTGATTGCGACGGGCGTATCGGCGGTATGGAGCAGCCATGCGTTTGCAGACGTGAAAATCGGCGTAACGGTGTCGGCGACAGGGCCGGCCGCATCGCTCGGCATTCCGGAAAAGAACACCATCGCGTTGCTGCCGAAAGAAGTGGCAGGGCAGAAAATCGATTACATCGTACTCGACGACGCCACCGATTCCACCCAGGCCGTCAAGAACGCCCGCAAGCTCACCAGCGAAGACCACGTCGACGCGCTGCTCGGCTCGACCGTCGTGCCGAATTCGCTCGCCATGATCGACGTGGCCGCCGAAACCTCGACGCCGATGATCTCTATGGCCGCGGCCGCCTCGATCGTCGAACCGATGGACGCGAAGCGCGCCTGGGTCTTCAAGACGCCGCAGAACGACATCCTGATGGCCACTGCAATCGCCCAGCACATGGCCGATCACGGCGTGAAGACGGTGGCCTTTATCGGCTTCGCGGACGCATACGGTGAGAGCTGGTTCAAGGAATTCGGCAAGGCCGCCGATCTGGCGAAGATCAGGATTGTCGCCAACGAGCGCTTCGCGCGCACCGATGCGTCTGTCACGGGCCAAGTGTTGAAGATGATGTCGCAGAACCCGGATGCGGTGCTGATCGCGGGTGCCGGTACACCGGCGGCGCTGCCGCAGAAGACGCTGAAAGAGCGCGGCTACAAGGGCAAGTATTATCAGACGCACGGCGTCGCGAACAACGACTTCCTGCGCGTGTGCGGCAAGGATTGCGACGGTACCTATTTGCCGGCGGGGCCGCTGCTGGTGGCCGATCAACTGCCTGACTCGAACCCGGTGAAGAAGAGTGCGCTCGCCTATAAGCACGCGTACGAGGCGGCGTATGGTGTCGGCTCGATATCGACCTTCGGCGGTCACGCGTGGGATGCGGGCCTGTTGCTGCAGAAGGCGATTCCTTTGGCACTGCAAAAAGGCCAGCCCGGCACCCAGGCGTTTCGCGAAGCGCTGCGCGCCGCGCTCGAAGGCACCAAGGATTTGCCGGCTTCGCACGGCATCTTCAACATGAGCGCGAACGACCACTCCGGCCTCGATCAGCGGGCGCGCGTGATGGTGGAGATTGTCGACGGCAAGTGGAAGCTGGCCGGCGACTGAGCGAAGGGCGCATAACGAAACGGATCCGGACAAAAGGCGCGTGCAGTTGACGCGCCTTTTTTGTTGCTTGCGCGGCAGTGCAGATTGACGTGACAGGTAGACGCGCCGGGCCGGCAGGGAAAACCATGCTTGGCACACCTGAACCTGGTCAATAGATTCAGACACTCGGCCCGCGAGCCGGATAATCGATAAACAGATCAAGCGTTTGGAGACAGACAATGAAAAAGACAAGGCAGTGGATCGGCACGGCTCTCGCATTGACGTTGGCATGCGGCGCGAGCGCGGCGCTGGCGCAGGTGAAGATCGGCGTGACGTTGTCGACGACGGGACCGGCCGCATCGCTCGGGATTCCTGAGAAGAACACCATCGCGTTGCTGCCGCAGGAGATTGGCGGCAAGAGCGTGCAATACATCGTGCTCGATGACGCCTCCGACACCAGCAAGGCCGTGCAGAACACGCACAAGCTGATCGACGAAGACCACGTCGACGCGATCATTGGTTCGACCGTCACGCCGAATTCACTGGCGATGCTCGACGTGATCTCGGAGGGCAAGACGCCGATGATTTCGCTGGCCGCGTCGGCCGCGATCATCGCGCCGATGGATGCGAAGCGCGCATGGGCCTTCAAGACGCCGCAAAACGACAGCCTGATGGCCGACGCGATTGCGGGTTCCATGGAGAAGCACGGTATCAAGACGGTCGGCTTCATCGGTTTCGCGGATGCTTATGGCGAGAACTGGTACAGCGTCTTCAATGCCGCGGCGGCGGCGCATCATCTGAAGCTGGTCGCCAATGAGCGCTACGCCCGCACGGATGCCTCGGTCACGGGCCAGGTGCTGAAGACGATGGCGGCGAACCCTGACGCGGTGCTGATTGCCGGCTCGGGAACGCCCGCGGCGCTGCCGGCCAAATCGCTGAAAGAGCGTGGCTACAAGGGCGCGATCTATCAGACCCATGGCGTGGCGAACAACGATTTCCTGCGCGTGTGCGGCAAGGATTGCGAAGGCGAGTTGCTGCCGGCCGGCCCGATTCTCGTAGCGGACCAGTTGCCGGATTCGAACCCGGTGAAGCAGTCGTCCGAGGCCTACAAGAACGCGTATGAGAAGGCGTATGGCGTGGGCTCGGTGGCGACCTTCGGCGGTCATGCATGGGATGCCGGCCAGATGCTGCAGCGGGCGATTCCGGAGGCGCTCAAGAAGGCTCAGCCGGGCACCCCGGCGTTCCGTGAAGCGCTGCGTGACGCGCTTGCCAACATCAAGGAGTTGCCGCTTTCGCACGGCATCATGAACACCTCCGCGACCGACCACAACGGCCTCGATCAGCGCGCTCGCGTGATCGTGCAGATCGTCGACGGCAAGTGGAAGCTGCAGAACGAATAACGCAGGAAAGCGGACGATACGCGCCTCTCGCGCACCCAGCGTGCGGTGGCTGACGCCGCGCCGCCATTCTGGTCGATGACAATGCCTGTATCCGCCGCGCCGGGCTCCGGCGCGGCGCTTGTGTTTGGCAGTCGGTTTCCCGGTTTCAGTTTCGATTTTCGACGTTTCAGGACGAGGAAGTATGGATCTATCTATTGCGGCGATCCTCGCGCAGGACGGCATCACCACCGGAGCGATTTACGCGCTGCTCGCGCTGGCGCTGGTGTTGGTGTTTTCCGTGACGCGGGTCATCTTTATCCCGCAGGGCGAGTTTGTCTCCTACGGTGCGCTGACGCTGGCAGCCCTGCAGTCGCAGAAATTTCCGGCGACCTGCTGGCTGCTGATGGCGATGGGGGTGGCGTGTTTCGTGGTCGAGACAGCGGGCCTCGTGCGGCATCCGGAACGGCGCGCGCATGCGGCGCGCACGCTGGCGGTACTGGCGGGGAAGTATCTGCTGTTTCCGGGCGCGGTGTATGTCGTGACGCATGGGCTGTTCGCGCATCCCCTGCCAATGCTGGCGCAGATTGCGCTGACGCTGCTGATCGTGATTCCGATGGGCCCGTTCGTGTACCGGCTGGCCTTCGAGCCGATCGCCGAAGGCACGACGCTCCTGCTGCTGATCGTCGCGGTCGCAGTGCATTTCGCGATGGTCGGCCTCGGACTGGTGATGTTCGGCGCGGAGGGCTCGCGCACCAACGCGTTCTCCGACGCTACCTTCAACCTCGGCAGCCTGTCCATCTCCGGGCAGAGCCTGTGGGTGCTTGGGACGGCTGTGGTGCTGATCGCGGCGCTCTATCTGTATTTCGACCGCTCGATTTCGGGCAAGGCGTTGCGCGCGACCTCGGTCAACCGGGTTGGAGCACGGCTGGTCGGCATCGGCACGACCCAGGCCGGCAGGCTCGCGTTCACGCTGGCTGCGGGGCTCGGCGCGCTGTGCGGCATCCTCGTCGCACCCCTGACCACCATCTACTACGACTCGGGCTTCCTGATCGGTTTAAAGGGCTTCGTGGGGGCCATCATCGGCGGTCTGGTCAGTTACCCGCTGGCGGCAGCGGGTTCGATACTGGTAGGCCTGCTGGAGTCGTATTCGTCGTTCTGGGCGAGTGCCTATAAGGAAGTGATCGTGTTCACGCTGATCATCCCGGTGCTGCTGTGGCGCAGTCTCGCCAGCCCGCATGCGGAAGAGGACGAGGAGTGACACGATGAAACGCATCCTGCAAAGCAAGTTCTTCTGGCTGTTCCTCGTCGTGATGTTCGCGCTGCCGGTGTTGCCGCAGCCGCTTCACGTGCCCGAGTACTGGGTGACGCTGCTCAATTACATCGGCCTGTACGCGATCGTGGCGATCGGCCTGGTCCTGCTGACCGGCATCGGCGGCATGACGAGCTTTGGTCAGGCGGCGTTCGTCGGCGTGGGCGCCTATACGACCGCCTTCCTGACGACGCAGTACGGCGTATCGCCGTGGCTCGCGCTGATCGTCGGAGTGGTGCTGACAGCGCTGATTGCGCTGATGCTCGGTGCCGTGACGATGCGTCTGTCAGGGCACTTCCTGCCGCTCGGCACTATCGCCTGGGGGCTGGCGCTGTTCTATCTGTTCGGCAACCTCGACATCCTCGGCAAGTACGACGGCATCAACGGCATCCCGGTGCTCAACGTGTTCGGCATCAATCTGGAATCGGGCCGCCATATCTATTACCTGATCTGGGTGGTGGTGATCGGGGCGGTGGTGTCCGTTCAGAATCTGCTTAATAGTCGGCCGGGGCGGGCGATCCGTGCCTTGCGCGGCGGCGGCGCGATGGCGGAAGCCATGGGCGTCAATACGGCGTGGATGCGTGTGGTGATCTTTATCTACGCGGCCGTGCTGGCGTCGATCTCCGGCTTCCTTTACGCGCATCTGCAACGCTCGGTGAATCCGACGCCGTTCGGTCTGAACCACGGCATCGAATTCCTGTTCATGGCGGTGGTGGGCGGCGTCTCGCATGTGTGGGGCGCGGTGCTCGGGGCGGCGATCCTCACTATCCTGCAGGACTATCTGCAGACGCTGCTGCCCAAACTGCTAGGGGAGAGCGGCAACTTTGAAGTGATCGTGTTCGGCGTGCTGATGGTCTTGTTGCTGCAGTACGCGCGCCAGGGCGTGTGGCCGTTCGTGGCGCGCTTCTTTCCGCGCGGGCCGCGTGCCCACGTGCCGGAGCAGGCGGAGCCGTTGCCGCAGCGCAGCAAGCCCGCAGCCGGTGAAACGCTTCTGACCGTGGATAAGGCGCGCAAGCAGTTCGGCGGCCTGGTGGCCGTGAACGACGTCAGCTTCGAGGTGAAGGCGGGGCAGATCATCGGGTTGATCGGACCGAACGGCGCCGGTAAATCGACCACCTTCAATCTGGTCACCGGTGTGCTGCGGGCGACCAGCGGCGAGATCATGTTTCGCGGCGAGCGGATCGATGCGCTCACTTCACGTGAAATCGTCAAACGCGGGATTGGCCGCACGTTCCAGCACGTCAAGCTGCTGCCGGGCATGAGCGTGCTGGAAAACGTCGCGATCGGCGCGCATTTGCGCGGGCACGCGGGCGTGTGGCGTAGCGTGGCAAGGCTGAACGGCGCGGAAGAAGGGCGCCTGATGGCGGAAGCCGCCCGGCAGATCCGTCGCGTGGGGCTGGAAGAGCATATGTACGACGAGGCCGGAAGCCTCGCGCTCGGCAAGCAGCGGATTCTCGAAATCGCGCGGGCGCTGTGCTGCGATCCGACGCTGCTGCTGCTCGACGAGCCGGCTGCCGGACTGCGTTATCAGGAGAAGCAGCAGCTCGCCGATCTGCTGCGCAAGCTCAAGGAAGAGGGGATGAGCGTGCTGCTGGTCGAGCACGACATGGATTTCGTGATGAACCTGACCGACCGGCTGGTGGTGATGGAGTTTGGCACGCGGATCGCGGAAGGTTTGCCGCAGGACGTACAGCAGGATCCGGCGGTGCTCGAGGCGTATCTGGGTGGGGTGGACTGATGAGAACGATGATGAATTCCGCAATGCCGATCCTCGACGTGGAGGGCCTGTCGGTCCGCTACGGCAAGGTCGAGGCGCTGCACGGCGCCAGTATCAAGGTGCGGCCGGGGCAGATCGTGTCTGTGATCGGTCCGAACGGCGCGGGCAAGTCCACGCTACTCAACGCCATCATGGGCGCGTTGCCGGTGAGCGGCCATGCGAAGGGCGCGATTGTCTATCAGAGCGAGGATGTCAGCGCGGTGCCGGTGGAAAAGCGGGTGGCGCTGGGCATGTGCCTCGTCCCCGAGAAGCGGGAGTTGTTTGCGACGATGAGCGTCGAGGACAACCTGGTGCTCGGCGCCTACCGACGCAAGCGGGCAGGGGAGCGCAACTTCCTGGACCAGCTTGAACCGGTGTTCACCCTGTTTCCGCGCCTGAAGGAGCGTCGCAAGCAGGCGGCAGGGACGCTATCCGGTGGCGAGCGGCAAATGCTGGCGGTGGGGCGGGCGCTGATGGGCAAGCCCGAATTGCTGATGTTGGACGAGCCGAGCCTGGGCCTCGCGCCGCTGATCGTGAAAGAGATTTTTCACATCATCAGCGCGCTGCGTCAGACAGGTGTCGCGACCTTGCTGATCGAGCAAAATGCCCGCGCGGCCCTGCAGATTTCGGACTATGGCTACGTGCTGGAGACCGGCGAGCTGGTGCTGGAGGGTCCGGCCGTGGAGCTGGCGCAGAATCCTCGCGTGATCGAAACGTATCTCGGTTTGACGAAGAAGGTGGCGTAAAGCCTTTGGCCTCAAGGGTTTGCGAGTGATCGAGCGGTGTGTTTCACGTGAAACACACCGCTTTTTTTATCGCCTTGGCCAAACGGACGAATTCGGGCCAAAACCGAACCCGCTATAATTCGCCCATACATTTTCCTTAGAAGGTTCACGCGGTGTCCCGGCGTGAGATCCGCGATGCTTTATCCCACTGAATTTGACGTAATCGTCGTCGGCGGCGGTCATGCCGGCACCGAAGCCGCTTTGGCTTCCGCGCGCATGGGCAACAAGACGCTCCTGCTGACGCACAACATCGAAACCCTCGGCCAGATGAGCTGCAATCCGTCGATCGGCGGTATTGGCAAAGGCCATCTGGTGAAGGAAGTCGATGCGCTGGGCGGCGCGATGGCGGCGGCCACGGACGAGGGCGGCATCCAGTTTCGCATCCTGAATTCGTCGAAAGGCCCAGCCGTGCGGGCGACCCGCGCGCAGGCCGACCGCCTGCTGTACAAGCAGGCCATCCGGCACCGTCTCGAAAATCAGCCAAATCTCTGGCTGTTCCAGCAGGCGGTGGACGACCTGATGGTGGAAGGCGATCGGGTAGTGGGCGCGGTGACGCAGGTGGGAATTCGCTTCCGCTCGCGTGCTGTCGTGCTGACGGCCGGGACCTTCCTCGACGGCAAGATTCACGTGGGTCTGAACAACTACACGGGTGGCCGCGCAGGCGATCCGGCTGCGGTGTCGCTGTCGGCACGCCTCAAGGAACTGAAGCTGCCGCAAGGCCGGCTGAAGACCGGCACGCCGCCTCGAATCGACGGCCGCACGATCGATTTCTCCAAGCTCGAAGAGCAGCCGGGCGATCTGGACCCAGTGCCGGTGTTCTCGTTCCTCGGTCGCGTCGAGCAGCATCCACGTCAGGTGCCGTGCTGGGTCACGCATACCAACGAGCGCACGCACGACATCATCCGCGGCGGACTCGACCGGTCGCCGATGTATACGGGCGTCATCGAAGGGGTGGGGCCGCGCTATTGCCCGTCGATTGAGGACAAGATTCACCGCTTTGCGTCGAAGGAATCGCATCAGATCTTCCTTGAACCCGAAGGCCTGACCACGAACGAGTTCTACCCGAACGGGATTTCCACGAGCCTGCCGTTCGACGTGCAATTGGAACTGGTGCGCTCGATGGTGGGTCTTGAGCATGCTCACATCCTCCGTCCGGGTTATGCGATCGAGTACGACTATTTCGATCCGCGTGGACTGAAAGCATCGCTGGAAACCAAGGTGATCAACGGGCTGTTCTTTGCCGGCCAGATCAACGGTACGACCGGTTACGAAGAGGCGGCGGCGCAAGGGCTGCTGGCCGGGATCAACGCGGGTCTGCATGTGCAGGGCCGCGAAGCATGGTGCCCGCGCCGCGATCAGGCTTACCTCGGCGTGCTGGTCGACGATCTGGTAACGCGTGGTGTCTCCGAGCCGTATCGCATGTTTACCAGCCGGGCAGAATATCGCCTGAGCCTGCGCGAAGACAACGCGGATATGCGTCTGACGGAGGTTGGGCGCGAGCTCGGCGTCGTGGACGACGTGCGTTGGGAAGCCTTTAGCCGTAAGCGCGAGGCTGTTTCACGTGAAACAGAGCGCCTCCGCACGACGTGGGTGAATCCGAAGACGTTGCCCGCTGAAGAGGCGACGGCATTGCTCGGTAAGGCGATCGATCACGAGTACAGCCTCGCCGATCTGCTGCGTCGTCCGGGTGTGACGTACGACGGCGTGTGCGGTTTGCGCGACGGCGCCTGCGCACCGGCCGAAACCTTGGCTGAAGACGACGTTCTGCTGGCTCAGATCAAGGAACAGATCGAGATCGGCATCAAGTATCAGGGCTATATCGAGCGTCAGGCCGGGGAAATCGAGCGCAACGAATCCCACGAGAACACACGCCTGCCCGAAGGACTGGATTACGCCGAGGTGCGTGGACTGTCGTTCGAGGCCCGCCAGAAGCTGACTCAGTTCCGGCCGGAAACGATCGGCCAGGCATCGCGCATCTCCGGGATCACGCCGGCGGCGATTTCGCTGCTGATGGTTCACCTGAAGCGTGGCCTTGGCCGGCGCTCGAGCAAACCCGCCGGTGCGGCCGACAGCGGCACCGACTCCACGCCGGTGACGCAATGACGGCACGGCAGAAGGGATTTGGCGGCGCGGATAGCAGGGAAGCGCTGGGTGCATTGCTCAATGAGGGCGTCGAGGAGTTGGGCCTCGATCTGAGCGACGCCCAACTCGGCAAACTGCTCGACTACGTCGCATTGCTCGCCAAGTGGAATGCCGTATACAACCTCACGGCAATCCGCGACCCGCGGCAAATGCTGATCCAGCACATCCTCGATTCGCTTTCGATCGTGCCGCATCTCGCGAGCCTGGGGCCGTCGTCGGCGCTCGACGTCGGCTCGGGTGGCGGCCTGCCCGGCATCGTGCTGGCGATCGTCTTGCCGGACTGGACGGTCACGCTCAACGACATCGTCCACAAAAAGACGGCGTTCCAGGCGCAGGCCAAAGCGGAACTCGGTCTCACCAATCTCTCGGTAGTGACCGGCCGCGTCGAAACGCTGAAGCCTGGCGTGGAAGTGCCGGCGAAGTTTGATGTAATCGTCTCGCGTGCATTCGCAGAGCTCGCGGATTTCGTTACACTGGCCCGTCATCTGGTTGCCGGGCAGGGCGCGATCTGGGCCATGAAGGGCGTGCGCCCCGATGGCGAGATCGAACGCCTGCCTGCGGGCTCCCACGCGAAACAGATCATCCGGCTCAAGGTGCCGTCGCTCGAGGCTGAGCGCCACCTGGTTGAGGTGGTGCTGGACGCCGGCAGCTAAGCCCCACGAAGCACAGCAGACACCAGACACAAGCGAATTCCAACTCATCCAGGCAGAAAAAAGGGACACACCAACGATGGCAAAAATCTTCTGCGTTGCGAACCAGAAGGGCGGCGTCGGGAAGACGACGACAGCAGTCAATCTTGCCGCGAGCCTCGCATCGCAGGGACAGCGTGTCCTTCTCATCGATCTGGATCCGCAGGGTAACGCCACCATGGGCAGCGGCGTCGACAAGGCCGCCTGCGCGAATACCATCTATGAAGTGCTGGTGGACGGCGTGGCGGTGGCGGATGCGCGTGTGCGGCCTGAGGCGGTTTCGTACGATGTCGTGCCGGCCAACCGCGAACTGGCGGGCGCTGAGGTCGAGCTGGTGAACGTGCAGAATCGCGAGCGTCAGTTGAAGGATGCGCTGGCGCTGGTGGAGGGCGAGTACGACTTCGTACTGATCGACTGTCCGCCGGCTCTGTCGTTGCTGACACTTAATGGTCTGTGTGCCGCCCATGGCGTGGTGATCCCGATGCAGTGCGAGTACTTCGCGCTCGAAGGGCTGTCGGACCTGGTCAACACCATCAAGCAGGTGCACGCGAACCTGAATCGCGATCTGAAGGTCATCGGGCTGCTGCGCGTCATGTTCGATCCGCGCATCACGCTGCAACAGCAGGTGTCCGACCAGTTGAAAGAGCATTTCGGCGACAAGGTATTTGACGTCGTCATTCCGCGCAATGTGCGCCTTGCCGAGGCGCCCAGCTATGGATTGCCGGGCGTGGTGTTCGACCGTGCGTCGCGCGGCGCGCAGGCGTACGTGCAATTTGGCGCGGAAATGATTGAGCGAGTGCGCGCGATCATCTGACGCGTGGCGAGGCACCCCAAGCTGATCGAGGAAGCATGATGAATGCAGTAGCACGAAAGAAGGGATTGGGCCGGGGGCTGGAAGCCTTGCTCGGCGGCAGCGCGGATATCACCGAGGCGGTCAAGATCGAAGGCGCGCCGAACGTCTTGCCGCTCGGCAAGCTGCAGGCCGGCAAGTACCAGCCGCGCACGCGTATGGACGAAGGCGCGCTGCAGGAGCTGGCGGCCAGCATTCGCGCGCAAGGGCTGATGCAACCGATCCTCGTGCGGCCGGTTTCGGCGGACAAGTACGAAATCATCGCCGGCGAGCGGCGTTTCCGCGCCGCGCGTCTGGCCGGTCTGGACGAGGTGCCGGTGCTGGTGCGGGATGTGCCCGACCAGGCCGCTGCCGCCATGGCGCTGATCGAGAACATCCAGCGCGAAGATCTGAATCCGCTGGAAGAAGCGCAGGGCATCCAGCGTCTGCTCGACGAATTCAGCTTTACGCACGAGCAGGCGGCCGAGTCGGTGGGGCGCTCGCGCAGTGCCGTGTCGAACCTGCTGCGTCTGTTGAATCTGGCAGCGCCGGTGCAGACGATGCTGCTCGCGGGCGATCTCGACATGGGGCATGCCCGTGCACTGCTGGCGGTCGACCCCGCCACGCAGATCACGCTTGCCAACCAGGTGGTCAACAAGCGGATGTCGGTGCGCGAAACCGAAAAGCTGGTGACCACGACCACCAAGGTGGCGCCGGCGGTGAAGGCGAAGGCAAACAACGACGGTGGCCGCGATACCCGGCGCCTCGAAGAGGAACTGTCGGATCTGCTGGCTGCCACGGTCAGGATCAAGCTCGGCCGCCGCGGGCGCGGCCAGGTGCTGGTGGACTTCGGCGACCTCGACGCGCTCGAAGGTATCCTCGCGCGGCTGCGCGGCAACGCCACAGCCTGATCGACGCTTCCCAGTGACGGTTGCCGAGCGCGAGTCCCACACCGCCAAAAGAAGTCCGCTGCGCAAGCTGATCGCGTTTGCGACGAACGAGCCGGTTCTCTCGGTCCTCGTCGTCGCGCTGATCGCGCTGCAGTGTCTGCACCCGCGCCCATGGCTCACGCTGCCCGGACTCGTCGACTGGCAGACCGTCCTGACACTGGCAGGACTCCTGATCTTGACGAAGGCCATCGAATTGTCAGGATTCCTGATATGGCTGGCGCACCGCGTGATTCATTTCATCCACTCGGAACGGGCCCTCGCATTTTTGCTGATCGGCCTGGCGGCGGTGTTGTCGATGCTGCTGACCAACGACGTCGCGCTGTTCGTGGTCGTGCCACTCGCGTTGTCCCTGCACGAACTCACACCGCTGCCGCTCAAGCGCCTTGTGATTTTCATCGCGCTGTCGGTGAACGCCGGCTCGATCCTCACGCCGCTCGGCAATCCGCAAAACCTGTTTCTTTGGCAAACCAGCGGTGTGTCTTTTGGCGGTTTCGTCTGGGGGCTGGCGCCACTGTGCGCCGCGTTGATGGCGATGCTCTACGTCATGGCGGCGGCCAGCTTCCGCGCGAAGCCGCTCGATCTGTCCAAAGACACGGAGGCACACCGCGTCGACCGCGTGCTGGTTGGCGTCGCGGTGCTGTTGTTCGTGGCGTTCGTGCTGCTCGCCGATTCGCACCATGCCGGCATCGGACTCGCGGGCGTCATGGCGGGCTTCCTGATCTGGCGCCGCGAGATCGTGTTGAAGATCGACTGGTTGCTGCTGCTGATCTTCGTCTTCATGTTCATCGTGTTGCGCAGCGTCGCGGCCCTGCCGTGGGTGCACGCGACGGTCGGCCAACTGGGGTTGGCGACCCCGCTGCGCGCTTTTGCCGCAGGGGCGATTCTTTCGCAAGGCATCAGCAATGTTCCGGCTGCAATCATGCTCGCGGAGTTCACCAAAGACTGGCGCGCGCTCGCCTATGGCGTGAGCGTGGGGGGCTTCGGCATCGCCATCGGCTCGCTGGCGAATCTGATCGCGGTGCGTCTCTCAAAAGAGCGCGGCATGTGGCTGCCGTTTCACCTTTACGCCGTGCCGTTCTGGCTGATCGGCGGGGCCGTTGGCGGCTGGCTGCTGTTGCATATTTGATACGGACGCCGCAGCATCCGCGTGCTAGTGTTCCGGCCCGGATCGGGCCAATTCAAGCGGCATTTTTCGCGATCCCCCGGCAGCCTTACAGTTGACGTCCATTGGGGTCGGAAAGCGGCTTTCCCGCATCATGGAGCGCCTTTTCACGCGGGTTATTGAACGGCCTAAAGTCTTGAATTGCCTGCAACTATCGCTTACAATCGCCCGGATTTAATTGCACGGCAACCCCGTAAGCGTCGCGTAAGCTGGCGGACGGAACTAGACTTTCGGAACACAGCGATGGCGGTCAAAACGTCGAATCAGGCGCCGAAGAATGGGCACGACGAAGACCGCGCAGAACGCCCGTTTTCCGCTGCGTCCGGTCGGCCCGTTACACCGGACCCTGAGTGGGATGCCGAGCAACACGATAACAATATCGTTCCGCTCACGCGGGCTGAGGCAGAAAAACTGTTCGGTCCGAATGTGAGTCGTCCATCGCGGGTCACGCCTTTCAAGGTCGTGGCGGCGCAAATGGTTTTGTCCCTGGGTGCGACGCTGGTGTGGTGGCTGTTCTACAAGCCGCCGGGCGCTGCTGCGCTGTCCGCGTTCCTGGGGGGAGCGATTTGCTGGGTGCCGGGCGCATTGTTCGCGGCACGCCTAAGAACACTGAGCGGCGCCGAAACAGTCATGAGCTGGATGATCGGCGAAGCGCTCAAGATGGGGACAACGATCGCGATGTTTGTAGCCATCGCTTTCTGGTATCACGACGTACGCTGGGTGCCGCTGCTCGTGACCTACCTCGTTGCATTGAAGACGTACTGGATCGCGCTCGCCTGGCGGTGAGCGGTGAAGTAACGCAAAAAATACTGGCTGGCGCGCGGCGTCGGCAAAAAGGCGCGCGGGTAAGACATCACTCGCGCCGGCGTGTTCCCGCAATAGACTATTGCGGCGGGAACGGCCCGGACTGATTTTCGACAATTTGGGTGGCATTAACGATATGGCAGCTAGCGAAGGAACGCGCGCGATGGATCCGTCCGAGTACATCGCGCACCACTTGCAGAACTTTTCTACCGCGCACCAGACGTCGATTTTCGATATCCACGTCTGGAATCTGGACACCCTGTTCTGGTCGATCGTTTGCGGCCTGCTCACCATCTTCATCCTGCATCTCGCTGCCCGTAAAGCGACCTCCGGCGTGCCGGGCCGCTTCCAGTGCGCGATCGAAATGCTGGTCGAGATGGTCGAAGATCAATCGAAGTCGATGATCCACGGCAGCCGTACCTTCATTGCTCCGCTCGCCCTGTTCGTGTTCGTCTGGGTTGCCCTGATGAACTCGCTCGACTTCATCCCCGTCGACCTGCCGGGCCGCGTGATCGGCTGGCTGGGCCTCTCGGAAGTCATCCCGCACCACCGCATCGTTCCGACGGCCGACCTCAACGGCACGATCGGCATCGCGCTCGGCGTGTTCGTGCTGATGATTTACTACAACTTCAAGATCAAGGGCGTCGGCGGCTTCGTGCATGAACTGCTGTCCGCTCCGTTCGGCGCGCATCCGCTGCTGTGGATCCCGAACCTGGCACTGAACATCATCGAGTTCGTCGCGAAGACGGTTTCCCTCGGCATGCGGCTGTTCGGCAACATGTATGCGGGCGAACTGCTGTTCCTGCTGATTGCCCTCCTGGGCAGCATCTGGAGCTTCGGCGCGGACACGACGGTGCTTGGCTTCATCGGCCACGTGATCGCCGGCAGCGTGTGGGCCATCTTCCACATTCTGATCGTGCTGCTGCAGGCGTTCATTTTCATGATGCTG
>Ga0116227_10004056_pt1 | contig 32014 bp, 26 predicted proteins | sample S1TSphgellanicum_FD_89693 | JGI IMG/M metagenome (GOLD analysis project Ga0116227, IMG submission 89693) | Host-associated microbial communities from peat moss isolated from Minnesota, USA - S1T2_Fb - Sphagnum magellanicum MG | ecosystem: Host-associated > Plants > Peat moss > Unclassified... | reverse complement strand
GCCAACACGGCGTGCCGCCAGCCTGGTACATGATCGCCCGTAGGGGGCTAGGCAGGAGGGGACAGGTTCTAAACTGGATTGGAGCAAAACGCTACGAGGCGCTGCGCCGCAAAGGCCGCTGGAAGAAAGCCGGGCAAAGCAGTGAAGCGCAGGCAGCATTGTATAGGGTTTTGCTGCACCGCGCCACAATTAAGACATTTCCGTGAAGGAAAGGGCCGATGTCCGCTTGTTTGTGCGCCTGACTTAGGCCGAAGCGCCGCTTTTCAGCGATTCGACCAGTTCGACGTATTGCTGCTTGGCGGCGTCCTGGGCAGTGCCTTTCAGCGCTGCCCAGGCGTCGTACTTGTACTTGCCGACGATGTCGGTGAAGCCGGGCTTGTCGCCGTGCACGTCGCCCTTGGTGGCCTGCTTGTAGAGCGCGTACAGGCGTAGCAGCGTCAGGTTGCCCGGGCGTTCCGGCAGTTGTTGGACCTCTTCGTGGGCTTTCGCGAATTGCGCGTCGACGTCGCTCATGTTTTCTCCGTGGCGAATTCAAGATGGGCTGTCGATCATATCAAGCGCGATCGACGGACGGGTCGAACCAGGCTCGAACGATTCTTCCAAACGGCGCGGGGAGCGGGGCGGTTTGAGGTGGCTTCGAAGGGCTTCGAAGGGTTTTGGGGAGACTTTAAGGCGGCTTTGAGCGGCACCCCCCACCTCCAGTCGCGCCGCACGTGTCCGGCAAGGCGGGGCGTCGCATTACAATAGCGGCCATGACCCGAACTGTGCTGCTTGCCCTCGATACGTCGACCGAATTCTGCTCGGTCGCGCTCCTGTCCGCTGCGTCCGCCGCTGCGGGCGCCCCCGGCTCCGAAGAACCGCGCGTCTGGGTACGCCACGAAGCGACCGGCGCCGTGTCCAGCACGCGCCTGTTGCCCGCGATCCGCGAACTGTTCGACGAAGCCGGCCTCGTGCTGGCCGATTGCGACGCGATTGCGTTCGGCGCCGGTCCCGGCTCGTTCACCGGTCTGCGGACTGCAACGGGCGTGGCGCAAGGGCTCGCCTTCGGCCTGAACTGTCCTGTCGTGCCGATCGGCACGCTGCTCGCCTGTGCCGAGAGCGCGCGTCTGCGCGATCCGTCGGTCAAGCGCGTCGTGGCGGCGCTTGACGCCCGCATGGACGAAGTCTATTGGGCCGACTTTGCGTGGGACGAAGCCGAAGGCGAATGGCGCACGATCCAGCCGGCCTCGCTCGATGCGCCGGACAAGCTGTCCTTGCCCGACACGCCTTTCACGCTGGCGGGCAATGCCGCTGCCGCGTTCGGCGCGCGTCTCGCCGCCGGGGCGGTGGCGCGGGCCGTCGACGGCGAAGCGCTGCCGCATGCGCTGCCGCTCGCGTTTGCGGCGTTGCGCGCGTTGCGCGCCGGGCGTACTGTGCCGGCCGAGCTCGCGGCGCCCGAATACGTGCGCAACAAGGTGGCGCAGACGACGGCGGAACGGATGGCCGGGAAGGCGGAGAAGGCCGCCAAGGCAGAACAGGCGCCGGGCGCGCAGCAGGCGGCGCAACCCGCATCCGGCCGCGAAGCGGCCTCTGCCTCCGCGCCGGCGCCTCACTCCGGACCTCAAGGCGAGGGCGGACGATGAGCGGAGTGTTGCTGGCGGACCGCTACATGTCGCCAATGACCGAAGGTGACCTCGACGAGGTCGCCATCATCGAAAAAGCGGCCTATGAGTTTCCGTGGAGCCGCGGCAATTTCGAAGACTCGCTGCGTAACGGCTATTTCGGCATCTGCCTGCGCCATGTCACCGGCACCTTGATCGGCTACTGCGTGCTGATGCCGGTGGTCGACGAGATGCATCTGCTGAATCTGTGCGTGGCGCCCGCCGCGCAGGGTGCGGGCGCTGGCCTGTCGCTGCTGCGCGAAGCGGTGCGCATCACGCGCAACGAGAAACTCGACGGACTGCTGCTCGAAGTGCGGCCGTCGAACCAACGGGCCATCCGGCTTTATGAACGCTTCGGCTTTGCTTCGATCGGCCGTCGCAAGAACTACTATCCGGCGCGACATCGCAGCCGGGAGGACGCCATCGTGATGCGTTTTTCGTTTGTCAGGGAGGGCGCAGATGGCGCTGCATGAATCTGCATTGGAAGAACTCGGCCTCGCGCCGATGTGGGTGAGGCGCGGCATGGGGCAGGCGGGCGCCGGCGCCGCTGAGGAAGTGGCCGTGGCGCTCGAGGCTGTTCCTGATGGCGCTGCGGTGCGTGCCGAGGGCACGGCGCCCGTGCAGGGCTTGGGGCAGGGATCTGCACATGACGCGGGTCAAGCTCGCCCCGCAACGGGGCGGCGCGAAGACGCCTTCGAGCAGGGCGCTCGCGCGCCCGCTGCACGCGCCGAGGAAGCGCGCGAGTTCGCCGCGCCGGTCGATCGGGCTGCCGCACGGCCCACGCAGCCAACCCGCCCAGCCCCTGCTGAACCCTCCGCTTCCTCGCCGCCACCCGACGACGATTTCGCGTGGTTCGACGACCTCCCGTCCCAGCCGCCGTCGGAAGCGAGCATCGTTGCGGCCGAACGCGCGGAACGCACCGAACCCGCGCTGCAGACCCTCGACTGGGATGCCCTCGCCGAACGCGTGGCCGCCTGCGAGCGCTGCCGCCTGTGCGAGAAGCGCACCAACACGGTGTTCGGCGTGGGCGACCGCAACGCCGACTGGATGCTGATCGGCGAAGCCCCCGGCGAAAACGAAGACCGCCTGGGCGAACCGTTCGTCGGCCAGGCGGGCAAGCTGCTCGACAACATGCTGCGTTCGCTGACGCTCGCGCGCGACACCAACGTCTACATTGCCAACGTGATCAAGTGCCGGCCGCCCGGCAATCGCAATCCCGAACCGGACGAAGTCGCGCGCTGCGAGCCGTATTTGCAGCGCCAGGTCGCGCTCGTCAAGCCGAAGCTGATCGTCGCGCTGGGCCGTTTCGCCGCGCAGAGCCTGCTGAAGACCGACGCAAGCATTTCGTCCCTGCGCGGCCGCGTCCACGCGTATGAGGGCGTGCCCGTCATCGTCACGTACCACCCGGCCTATCTGCTGCGCAGCTTGCCCGACAAGGCGAAGGCGTGGACCGATCTGTGCCTCGCCCGCGATACCTGGCTGAAGGCGGCCGGGACCGAAGCGGCGACCGGCTGATGGATACGCCTGGGGCCGCAGCGCTTCCGGCCGCTGTGCCCACGGCACACTGGGATGCGCTGCGCGAGCCCGCGGTGCGCGATCTCGCGTGGTTGCTGTTCAGTGCCGACCTGTTGCGTGCGCAACCACCGATCGGGATGCTGGCGAGTGCGTTCGAAACGGCGGACGAGGTAGCCGCCACGCTCGAGTGGCTGCACGCGCTCGACGCCAACCCGGGCGCGCTGCACAGCGACCTCGCGGCGGCGCGCGTGACGCGTCTTGGCCGCTACGCGGAATGCCTGCTCGGGTGGTTTCTGCAGCACGGGCCGACGGCCCGCCTGGTTGCCGCGAACGTGCCGCTGCGGCGCGCCGGTCTGACCTTGGGCGAGTGCGATTTTCTGGTGCAGACGCAGGCGGGGCGACGGTTGCACTGGGAATTGGCGGTCAAGTGCTATCTGCACGCCGGCGATGGACGGGCGCAACTGGCCGATTACGTCGGGCCCAATCTGCAGGACCGCTTCGATCTGAAGCTCACTCACGTGCTCGATCATCAGTTGCCGCTCAGCGCGCGCGAGGAGTTCGCCTCGCTCGGACATGTGGGGCCGTGGGAACCACAGATGTTCATCAAGGGCTGGCTGTTTTACCCGCACGGCGAAACGACAAGCGATCCCGTCGAACTCGATCCGGCGCATGCGCGCGGCTGGTGGGCCACTCGCACGGATTGGCCGGCTTTTGCGGCCGACCATGCGCAAGCTTGGCGGGTGTTGCCGCGGCTCGAGTGGCTGGCGCCGCGCCGGCATGAGCCAGGGACGGCGGAAGCGGCGGGCATCGCATTCGTCGAAGCCAGTGCTTTGAGCGAACGTGTCGCCCATCAGAACGGCCCGACGATGGTGGCGGCTTTCCATCTCGACGATGCGGGCCGCTGGGTCGAGCGTTCGCGCGGCTTTATCGTGCCGGACGACTGGCCGCAAAAGGCGCGGGCATTTGCGCGTCAGTGAGCGCAACCGGCGCTGCGGTGACGAGGCGCGCCACCCCGCGCGCTACCACTCACGCCGCCACGCGCCTCACCACCACCGATAAAAATGATGCACCGGACCGACGCCCTGACCGACGTCGAGTTGATCGCTCGCCTGCAGCGCGCCGGTCAGATAAGTCTTCGCATCGGCGACCGCACTCGCGAGATCCGCGCGCTGCGGAATCAGCGCTGCAATCGCCGACGACAGCGTACAGCCCGTGCCATGCGTGTTCTTCACCGGCACACGCGCAGCGTAAAGGCGCAGCGTGCCGCTGTCCTGCACCAGCCAGTCGGGGCTGTCGGCGGCGCTAAGGTGGCCGCCTTTCATCAGCACGGCGCGTGCCCCGAGTGCCCGCAGCGCTTCGCCTTGTTCGATCATGCCGGCTTCGTCGGTGGCGGGCGCGCGTCCCAGCAACGCGGCCGCTTCCGGCAGATTCGGCGTCAGCAGGTCGGCGAGCGGCAGCAACTCGTCGCGTACCACGGCCACCGCGTCGGGGGCGAGCAGCGCGTGATTGCTCTTGGAAATCATCACGGTATCGAGCACGACGTGCTTTGGCCGATAACGCCGCAGCGCCTCGGCGACGGCCCGTGCGACCTGCGCGTTGGCCAGCATGCCGATCTTCACCGCGTCGATGCGGATATCGTCGAACACCGCGTCGAGTTGCGCCGCGATAAACGCCGGATCGGGCGTATGAATCGCCGTGACGCCGCGTGTGTTCTGCGCAGTCAGCGCCGTGATGACGCTCGCGCCATACGCGCCCAGCGCCGAGAAAGCCTTGAGGTCGGCCTGAATGCCGGCGCCGCCGCCGGAGTCGGAACCGGCGATCGTCAGGACGTTGGGAATCGGTTGAGTCATGGGAGGCTGGAAAGAAAGAAGCGCGGGCGCGGCGCGCATCCCGCATGCGTGCATTCCGGCGCTTTAGCGTAGCGCGTCAGAATGGCGTCTCAAAGGCGCGCGTCAGTGTTTCACTTCGCCGATCAGGGCGACCGAATCGAACGCGCGCTGGTTGGCCTGGTGGCGCCGCATCACGAACCACATCATCACGCAGACGAAGGTGCCGAACAGCACGATCACCGCCGACACCGGCACGTCGAGCCACACCAGTACGGCATAGAGGCACAGCATCACGAGGACCGAGAGGTTCTCGTTGAAGTTCTGCACGGCGATCGAGTGGCCGGCTGAAAGCAGCACGTGGCCGCGATGCTGCAGCAGCGCATTCATCGGCACCACGAAAAAACCGGACAGGCCGCCGACGATCATCAGGAAGATATAAGCGAGGATCAGATAGCCCGGCACGTGCATGCGGCCGAAGTAAATGCCCCAATGCGCCGGGAACAGATCGCGGGTGTAGAAGGCCATCATCATCACCGCGATACCCATCATGATGCCGACCGGCAGCACCGAGAGCGACTTCTTGAGCGGCACGCGCGAGGCGGCGATGATCGCCCCCGCGGCCACGCCGACCGCGACGACAGCCTGCAGGATCGCGCCTTCCGAGAGCGACATGCCGAGCGACACTTCCGCCCACTTCAGCACGATGAACTGCAAGGTCGCACCGGCGCCCCAGAAGAGGGTGGTGACGGCGAGCGAGATCTGGCCGAGCTTGTCGTGCCAGAGAATCTGGAAGCAGTCGGCGAAATCGGTGACGAGCTTGATCGGGCCGCGTTCCTGCTGCGGATAGCGTGCGCCGGTGTCGGGAATGCGCAGATTGAAAAGCGCGGCAATCACGTAGATCGCCATGATCACGAGCATTGCCGCTTCGGCTGGCGTGTTGACGGTGGGAATGTGGTGCTTGAGGATGTGCGACGCGATATGCGGACTGATCAGCGCGCCGCCCAATACCGTGCCGAGAATGATCGAGCCGACCGTGGTGCCTTCGATCCAGCCGTTCGCGGCGACGAGGCGGTCAGGCGGCAGCAGTTCGGTGAGGATGCCGTACTTGGCCGGCGAATACGCTGCAGCGCCGAATCCGACAATGCCGTACGCGATCAGCGGATGCGCGCCGACCAGCATCGTGAAGCAGCCGACTACCTTGATGGTATTGGTGACGAACATCACGCGTCCCTTCGGACGCGAATCGGCGAAGGCGCCGACGAAAGCAGCAAGAACGACGTACGACAGCACAAAGAACAGCTTGAGCAGCGGCGTCATCCAGTTCGGGGCATGCAGGTCTTTCAGCAGTGCAATAGCAGCAATCAGAAGCGCATTGTCGGCCAGCGACGAAAAAAACTGCGCGGCCATGATGGTGTAAAAACCTTTTTTCATCTGATGCGATGCTGTCCTCGCTGCGGTCCGTCCGCCCCGGCCGTGTGCAAGGCGTCCGGGCTTATTCCGTTCGAAATGGGTTGTGCGCACGGCTTTATATCATGAAAATAGCTGGATTCGGACTAGCAGAATCCTTGATCGCGCCGCCCAGCGGGCTCCTGAGCACTGAAAACGCACTGTAAGCTCCTGATTCGCAAGCGTCTTTACGAAAATTTCCCATGCCGCGCCCCCTCTCAGCCACGATCCACACCGCTGCACTCGCCAATAACCTCGCCGTCGTCCGCCGTTACGCCCCAACTTCGAAAATCTGGGCGGTAGTCAAGGCCAACGCCTATGGGCACGGCCTCGCCAGAGCCTTTCCCGGTCTGCGCGCAACCGACGGCTTTGGATTGCTCGACCTCGAAGAAGCGGTGAAGTTGCGTGAATTGGGCTGGGCTGGGCCAATTTTGTTGCTGGAAGGCTTTTTCCGCCCCACCGATATCGACGTGATCGACCGCTACAGCCTGAGCACGGCGCTGCATTCGGACGAGCAGTTGCGCATGCTGGAAATGGCGCGCCTGTCGAAGCCCGTCAATATTCAGTTGAAAATGAATAGCGGCATGAACCGTCTCGGCTATACGCCGGAGCGTTTCCGGGCGGCGTGGGAACGGGCGCGCGCGTGTCAGGGCGTGGGGCAGATCACGCTGATGACGCATTTCGCGGACGCGGACGGCGAACGCGGCGTCGCCTCGCAGATGGAAGCGTTCGAACGCGGCGCGCAGGGCATCGCGGGGGCGCGCAGCCTGGCCAATTCGGCGGCCACGCTGTGGCACCCGGCGTCGCATTTCGACTGGGTGCGGCCGGGCATCATCTTGTACGGCGCGTCGCCCTCGGGCGTGACGAAGGCCATCGAAGGCACGGGCCTGCAGCCGGCCATGACGCTCGCGTCGGAATTGATCGCGGTGCAGAGCATCGCCGCGGGCCAGACCGTGGGCTACGGCTCGATCTTCAAGGCGCGTGCGCCGATGCGCATTGGCGTGGTGGCATGCGGCTACGCGGACGGCTATCCGCGTGTTGCGCCGGAAGGCACGCCGGTGATCGTCGATGGGGTGCGCACGCGGATTGTCGGCCGGGTGTCGATGGATATGCTGACCGTCGATCTGACGCCGTGTCCGACTGCGGGCGTCGGCTCGCGCGTCGAGTTGTGGGGCAATACGCTGCCGATCGACGACGTCGCCCAGGCGTGCGGCACGATCGGCTACGAGCTGATGTGCGCGGTGGCGCCGCGGGTGCCGGTGCGGGCGGAATAACGCTGTATGCAGCGCTGATCCGGCGTTGCGGGCAGCGCCGGAAACAGACGTCGCAACAGACGTCGCAGCAGATAGATCAACCTCACAGGCAAGGGCGCGTGGCTAAACAGAAGACGATGTACACCTGCACCGAATGTGGCGGGCAGGCGCCCAAGTGGCAGGGCCAGTGCCCGGCATGTCATGCATGGAACACGCTGGTGGAGACGGTGGCCGAATCGCCGTCCGCGCACCGCTTTCAGTCGCTGGCGAAGAGCGCGCCGGTGCAGCGCCTCGCGGATATCGAAGCGTCGGACGTGCCGCGCTTTTCCACCGGCGTCAGCGAATTCGACCGCGTATTGGGCGGTGGCCTGGTGCCGGGCGGCGTGGTGCTGATCGGCGGCGATCCGGGCATCGGCAAATCGACGCTGCTGCTCCAGTCGCTCGCGGAAATTGCCCACGACCGGCGCGCGCTCTATATCAGCGGCGAAGAATCGGCTGCGCAGATTGCCTTGCGGGCGCAGCGGCTGTCGCTGCTCGATCCGGGCTCCAAGGCGAGCGAACTGCGGCTCCTCGCCGAAATCCAGCTCGAAAAAATCCAGGCGACGATCGAAAGCGAACGGCCCGACGTGGCCGTGATCGATTCGATCCAGACGGTCTATTCCGAGGCCCTGACTTCGGCGCCGGGCTCGGTCGCCCAGGTGCGCGAGTGCGCGGCGCAACTGACGCGGATTGCCAAGCAGTCGGGCACCGCGATCATCATGGTCGGCCACGTGACCAAGGAAGGCAATCTGGCCGGTCCGCGCGTGCTCGAACACATCGTCGACACCGTGCTGTATTTCGAGGGCGACACGCACTCGTCGTTCCGTCTCGTGCGCGCGTTCAAGAACCGCTTCGGCGCGGTCAACGAACTGGGCGTGTTCGCGATGACCGAGCGCGGCCTGCGCGGCGTGGCGAATCCGTCGGCGCTGTTTTTGTCGCAGCACGAACAGGTCGTGCCGGGTTCGTGCGTGCTGGTGACGCAGGAAGGCTCGCGGCCGCTGCTGGTCGAAATCCAGGCGCTGGTGGACGCCGCCAATGTGCCCAATCCCCGCCGTCTCGCGGTGGGTCTGGAACAGAACCGGCTGGCGATGCTGCTCGCCGTGCTGCACCGGCATGCCGGCATTGCCTGCTTCGATCAGGACGTGTTCCTGAATGCGGTGGGCGGCGTCAAGATCACCGAGCCGGCCGCCGACCTCGCGGTGCTGCTGGCGATCCATTCGTCGATGCGCAACAAGGCGCTGCCGAAGGGCTTGATCGTGTTCGGCGAAGTGGGGCTGGCGGGCGAAATCCGGCCGTCGCCGCGTGGCCAGGACCGGCTCAAGGAAGCCGCCAAGCTGGGTTTTTCGATTGCGCTGATTCCGAAGGCGAACGCACCCAAGCAGCCCATCGACGGCTTACAGGTTATTGCTGTCGACCGGCTCGAACAGGCGATCGACCGGATCAGGACCCTTGAGTAGGGCGCGTTCGCGGTGCATTGAAGCCGTCTTTGCCAAGTAATGCTCCGTAAATAACTCCCTCGAGCCTGTAACCAACGCAACGCGCGTATTCCCTAAGCTGGGCGGGTCTGCCATCCCTCAAGCGGAAAAGGATCGCGCCTTGAAACAGTCTCATGAAACCGTGACCGAGCGTCCGATGCAGGTGCGCGGCTGCCGCGTCTCTGCGCCCATCCGCCAGCCTTGGGGCGGAGCGTGCCGGATCGTCGAGTGGATCGACACCACCGGCCAGATCTCGCGGCGCGTCGTGGCTGAGAACGTGACGCCCGATGAAGTGCGAGCCACCATCGACCGGCATGTGGAAGGCCGCAAATATATGCTGTACGACGACGAACGCGCGCCGCGGCAGACTTTGCCACGGCGGTAGAGGAGGAGGCTTCTATTGCGGCAGCCCGCCGGCCTCATCCGGTGATTCGCTCGCGCTGGTCTGCGCCTCGCTATCTGTCTCCGTCTCCGGATTGAAAAGCGGATGCTGTGCCGCTTCGGCGGCCGTCAGCACCGGCGAAACACAGCAATCGAGCGGCTCCAGCAAACGTACCCAATCTTCCAGCGACCGGCTTGCGATCAGGCCGGCGAGGTCCTGGATCAGCGCGAGCGCGTCCGGACCGCCGATGGCCTGGCCGACGCTCCAGTGGCGGAACGCCCACTCCGGGCGGTCGAGCGCGTGGCACAGCGTTTCCCAGAACTTGAGTTCGAGCGCCGCGACCGCGAGCCAGCGCCCGTCTTTCGTGCGGTACAGGTTGTAGCAGGCGACGCCGCCGTTCAGCAGGCCGGCGCCGGCCTGCGGCGCGGCGCCGTCGTTGGCGAGCGAGACCTGGGCGAGGAAGTTGTTCGCGTGGCTGCTGTGCGTCATCGAGACGTCGACGAAGCGGCCGTTGCCGCCGCGCGCCACGCACCACAGCGCGGCGAGAATCTGCGAAACCGCGCTCGCGGCGCCGCCCAGCAGGTCGGCAATCTGGAAGTTCGGCAGGACCGGCGTGCCGTCGCGGCTCGCCAGTTGTTCGAGCACGCCCGCGTAGGCGATGTAGTTCAGGTCGTGCCCGGCGTGACCGGCGAAGGGACCGGTCGAACCATAGCCGCTGATCGCGCAGTAGACGAGTTTGGGATTGAGCGCGCTCAGCGTTTCGTAGCCGATGCCGAGCCGCTCCATCACGCCCGGCCGGAAGCTCTCGATCAGCACGTCGGCTTCCCGTGCGAGCGCACGCAGCACGGTGCGTCCCGCTTCTGACTTGAGATCGAGCCGCGTCTCGCGCTTGCCGCGGTTGACCATCCGGTAGAAGGCGCCGGGGCGGCCGGCGACCCGATCGCTCGACGCCTGCAGCATCGTGCGCGTGGGGTCGCCGGCGCCGGGCGCTTCGATCTTCAGCACGTCCGCGCCCAGTTCCGCGAGGCGCAGGGCCGCGACGGGGCCGGGCAACAGGCGCGTCAGATCGAGTACGCGCAGGCCTTGCAATGCAGCGGGAGACGTCAAAGCCAACCTCTCTCGTAGGTAGAAAACGCGGGGCCGGCCTTCACCCGGCGGCGCTAACCGATTTGCTCAAGCTCCTCGTGCGTGTCGAGCCATTCGGCCTCGAGTGCTTCGAGACGCGCATTCACGTCCGCCTGACGGCGGATCGCCTCCGTGAGGCGGGTCTTCTGTTCCGGATCGTAACTGGCTGGATCGGCGACGAACGTATCGAGCGTCGCCTTTTCCGCGTTCAACGCGTCCATTTCCTTTTCGATCTTGCTGATGCGGCTTTGCAGCGGCTTCTTCAGGTGCGACAGTTTCTGGCGTGTTTCGGCGTCCTGACGGCGCTGTTCCTTGCGGCTTGCCGCGCTGTCTTCGGCGTTGCCGTTATTGCCGCCGTTCGTTGCGTTGCCGGCCGCGTTGCCTGCGCTCGCCGCCTTCAGCGCCGCACGCTGTTCGGCGGCGTGCTGCAGCAGCCAGTCGCGATAGTCGTCGAGGTCGCCGTCGAACGGTTGCAGCCTGTGTTTGGCCACCAGCATGAATTGATCGGTGGTGGCGCGCAACAGATGACGGTCGTGCGAGACGAGGATCAGCGTGCCTTCGAACTGGGCGAGCGCCATGGTCAACGCGTGCCGGGTTTCCAGATCCAGGTGGTTGGTCGGCTCGTCGAGCAGCAGCAGGTTCGGCTTTTGCCAGATCACCAGCGCGAGCGCGAGGCGCGCTTTTTCGCCGCCCGAAAACGGTGCGATCGCCGCCGTTGCCATCTCCCCGGAGAAGTTGAAGCCACCGAGGAAGTCGCGCAATTCCTGTTCGCGCGTGTCGGGCGCGAGCCGTGCCAGATGCTGCAGCGCCGAGTCTTGCGGGCGCAATGTTTCGAGCTGATGCTGCGCGAAGTAGCCGATGCGCAGCCCCTTGCCTTCGCGGACATCGCCGCCGAGCGCCTCGAGCGTGCCGGCGAGCGTCTTGATGAGGGTGGACTTGCCCTGGCCGTTCGCGCCTAGTAGACCGATGCGCTGACCGTTCTGGATCGACAGGTTGACGTGCTCGACGATCGGGATTTCGCCGCCTTCGTTGCGATAGCCGCAGCGCACGCTTTCCATCACCATCATCGGGTTCGGTGCGGAATCCGGCGTGCGGAACTCGAACGTGAAGGGCGACGACGCATGTGCGGGCGCGATCAGCTCCATCTTTTCGAGCGCCTTCACCCGGCTCTGCGCCTGGCGTGCCTTGGTGGCCTGCGCCTTGAAACGGTTGATGTAGCTTTGCAGATGTTCGACCGTGCGCTGCTGCTTTTCATAGGCGCTCTGCTGCAGCGCGATCTGCTGCGCACGCAGGATTTCGAACTGCGAATAATTGCCGCCGTAACGTTTGATCTGCTGGTGCTCCAGATGCAGCGTGACGTTGCAGATCGAATCGAGAAATTCGCGGTCGTGCGAGATCACGATCAGCGTGCCCGGATAGCGGTGCAGCCAGTCTTCGAGCCAGACGATGGCGTCGAGGTCCAGGTGATTGGTCGGCTCGTCGAGCAGCAGCAGGTCGGAGCGGCACATCAGCGCCTGGGCGAGATTCAGGCGCATGCGCCAGCCGCCGGAGAAGCTGGCCACGGGCAGGCGGGTCTGTTCGAGCGTGAAGCCGAGACCCAGCAGCAGCGCTTCGGCGCGTGCGGGGGCGGTGTAGCCGTCGGCGTCGGCAAAGGCGGCGTGGGCTTCGCCCTCCGCGGCGCCGTCGTGCGCGGCCGAGGCCGCTGCAATGGCTGCCTCGATGGCGCGCAACGCGGCGTCGCCGTCGAGCGTGTAGGCGAGCGCCGTTTTGTCGACGGCGGGGGTTTCCTGTGCCACGTGGGCGATCTGCCAGGACGGCGGCATTGAGAAATCGCCGGCGTCCGCGTGCAGTTCGCCGAGCAGCACGGCAAACAGGGTCGACTTGCCCGCGCCGTTCGCCCCGACCAGCCCGGCTTTCTCGCCGGGGTTCAGGGTGAAGGTGGTGTGTTCGAAGAGCGGCTTGGTGCCGCGCGCGAGACTGAACTGGTTAAAGCGGATCACAAAGAGGAGGCCGGCTTGGAAAAAACGCTATTTTAGACCGGGGAGCGGTGCGCGCGGGATTGGCCGTTCGGCCAACTGTGCCGCGGGAGCTTTTCGCTTAGACTGACGCCTTTCGTCAAATATGTTGCATGGGACCGGAGACAACCTATGACATCGATCTATTCGTTCTCGGCGCGCACGCTCGGCGGTGAGGAAGTCAGCCTGGAACAGTATCGGGGCAAGGTGCTGCTGATCGTCAACACGGCGAGCGAATGTGGCTTCACTCCGCAATACGCCGGCTTGCAGAAGCTGTACGAAGCCTATGCGGGGCGTGATTTCGTCGTACTCGGGTTTCCGTGCAACCAGTTCGGCAAGCAGGAACCGGGCGACGCGACGCAGATCGGCAGCTTCTGCGAGAAGAACTTCGGCGTGAGCTTTCCGATGTTCGAGAAGATCGATGTGAACGGTGCGAATGCGCATCCGCTGTACCGCTATCTGACCGGCGAAGCACCAGGGCTGCTGGGGCTCGAGGGCATCAAGTGGAACTTCACCAAGTTTCTGGTGGCGCGCGACGGCACGGTGGTCAAGCGCTACGCGCCGGTGACGAAGCCTGATGCGATTACCGGCGAGATCGAGAAGCTGCTCTGAGCCGCGCGCCTAGAGAATCGGCGCAAACAACCTGGCCACATGCATGGTCACGCGCCGGAACGCCGGTGCCTGACGATACTCGCTGCGGTCGATCTCGTACGCTTGCGCGAAGTCGCTTAACAGCATCGCTTCGACCTCGGCGGCAAAGCCGCGGTCCACGGTCAGCACCATGATCTCGAAGTTCAGGCGGAACGAACGGTTGTCGAGATTGGCGCTGCCCACGGCGGCGGCCACGTTGTCGATCAGCACAACCTTCTGATGCAGGAAACCCGGCCGGTAGCGGAAGATCCGGATGCCCGCGCGCACGGAGTCGTAGGCGTAGAGCTTCGATGCTTCGAACACCACGTAATGGTCGCGCCGGCTCGGAATCAGGATGCGCACGTCCACGCCGCGCAGCACCGCAAGACGCAGCGCGGAAAACACCGCTTCGTCGGGGACGAGATACGGCGTGGTGATCCAGATGCGTTCGCGCGCCGCGTTGATCGCTTCGACGAAGAACAGCGAACAGGTTTCCTGCTTGTCGGCCGGGCCCGTCGGCATGACGATGCAATGCATGCCCTCGCCGTTCGGTTCGTAGGCGGGCATCTCGAACGACGGCAGGGTCTGGGTGGCCCAGTACCAGTCCTCGGTGAACACGAACTGGATGCTGGCGATCACCGGCCCGCGCACTTCGATATGCGTATCGCGCCACGGCGAGAGCGGTGGTTTGGCGCCGAGATACTCCACGCCGACGTTATGGCCGCCGACAAACGCCCGCTCGCCATCCACCGAAACAATCTTGCGGTGATTGCGGAAGTTGAGCTGGAAGCGGTTGACGAAGCGGCGATGGGTGGCGAACGGATGCACCTCCACGCCGGCTGCCCGCAAGGTCGTCACGTAACGATGCGGCAGATCGAAGCTGCCGATGCTGTCGTAGAGGAAATAGATGCGCACGCCTTGCGCGGCTTTGGCAAGCAGCGCGTCCTTGAGCATCTCGCCGAGCGCGTCGTCGCGCACGATAAAGAACTGCACGATGATGTAGCTGCGTGCCTGGTCGATCGCTTCGAGGATCGCGGCGAAGGTGGCTTCGCCGTTCACCAGCGTGCGCACCGAATTACCCGGCAGGAAGGGCATGCCGCCCAGATGCGTGAGGGAGCGCACGAGCTGGTGGCCAAGCGCGTCGGTAGGGTAGCCGGCCGAAGAGTCGTGCTCGTCCCATGCGTGAGGATGCGCTTGCGTGCGCAGCGATTCGTTCTCGAGACGGCGCGCGTCGGCGTAACCCTGGAACTTGCTGCGGCCGAGGAACAGATACGGCACCAGCGTCAGATAAGGCATAGCCACTAACGATACCGCCCATGCGACCGCGCCCTGGGAGGTGCGCGTATTCAGAATGGCATGGCACGCCGCGATCACGCCGAGCAGATGGGCGAGAGCAACGAGCGGGGCGATATGAAGCAAGTCGAATTGCATAGGCGCGCGAAGGATTTTTTGATGCGCTTCCCGACCGCCCGGTGTGGCGGCAAAGAAGTCAATCGCGCTCATCTTACCGAACCCGTTCGCGTTGCGGTCGGGTTCGGCAGATTCTTTGCATTTCGTTGCAGGGGCAACGGGGGAAAAGGCGTGCCGGCAGCCAGCGGCGCCTCGGATACTTCAGTCCGGCGAATCAGACCGCCGGATCAGCTTGGCAGATCAGCTCGGCAGATCAGCCGCCTGAATCAGGAACACATTGTCGTCACCCGCGCTGGTGGACAGCCACACGAGATCGAGACCGCCAAACGCGGCTTCGACATTCGCGCGCTCGTTGCCGATCTCGACCACCAGCACGCCGTCGTCGGTCAGCCAGTTGCGCGCCTGCGAAATGATCCGGCGCACGATGTCCATGCCGTCCGCGCCGCCCGCCAGCGCCATCTCCGGCTCGTGCCGGTACTCGGCGGGCAGCGAGGCCATCGAGTCCGCATTGACGTACGGCGGATTGGTGATGATCACGTCGTAGCGGCGTTCGGGCAGCGGCGTGAACAGGTCGCCTTCGAACAGCGCAATGCGCTCGTCGAGCTTGTACTCGTCGACGTTGCGCGTCGCGACTTCGAGCGCCGGCTTCGAGAGGTCGACCGCATCGATATCCGCATTCGGAAACGCATGCGCCGCGAGGATCGCGAGGCAGCCGGAACCGGTGCACAGTTCGAGCACCGCACCGACCTGCTCGGGATCTTCGACGTACGGCTGCAGACCGTCCTGCAGCAGTTCGCCAATGAACGAGCGCGGCACGATCACGCGTTCGTCGACGTAAAAGTGGAAGCCGTGCATCCACGCTTCCTGCGTGATGTAGGCCGCCGGCACGCGCTCGGTGGCGCGGCGCTCGATCACGCTCAGCACCGCGTCGACTTCCGCCGCGGTCAGCTTCGCATCGAGAAACGGCTCGAGCAGGTCCAGCGGCAGATGCAGCGTATGCAGCACCAGGTAAGCGGCTTCGTCGTAAGCGTTGGCCGAGACATGGCCGAACGACAGTTCGGCCTGGTTAAAGCGCGTCACTGCGAAACGCAGCAGGTCGCGGACGGTGGAAAACGGGAGCGTCATCGCGGGGGTGTCCTTGGCGGGCTTGGGTTATGCGACCAGTTGTTCGAGCACGCGGCGGTACACGTTCTTGAGCGGCTCGATATGGGTGACGTCGATATGCTCGTCGATCTTGTGAATGGTGGCGTTCAGCGGGCCGAATTCGACCACCTGTTCGCAGATGCGCGCAATGAAGCGGCCGTCGGAGGTGCCGCCGGTGGTCGACAGTTCGGTCGTCACGCCGGTTTCGTCCTTGATCGCCTGGGCAAGCGCGTTCGACAGGTCGCCGCGCGGCGTGAGGAACGGCAGGCCGCTCACCGACCACTGCAGATCGTATTCGAGGCCGTGCCTGTCGAGAATCGCATGCACGCGGCTTTGCAGACCTTCGACCGTGCTCGCTGTCGAAAAGCGGAAATTGAACATGACGTCCGCGTGGCCCGGAATCACGTTGCTCGCGCCGGTGCCGCTGTGCATGTTCGACACCTGCCAGGTGGTGGGCGGGAAGTATTCGTTGCCGTCGTCCCAGCGTTCGGCCACGAGTTCGGCCAACGCGGGCGCCAGCAGATGCACCGGGTTCTTCGCCAGATGCGGATAGGCGATGTGGCCTTGCACGCCCTTGACGGTGAGCTTGCCGGACATCGAGCCGCGCCGGCCGTTTTTCACCATGTCGCCGAACTGCGCGCTCGAAGTCGGTTCGCCGACGATGCAGTAGTCGAGCCGCTCGCCGCGCGCCTTCAGCGCTTCGACCACCTTCACGGTGCCGTCGGTGGCGGGACCTTCTTCGTCGCTTGTGATCAGGAAGGCGATCGAGCCGCGATGGGCCGGATGGGCCGCGACGAACTCTTCGCTCGCCACCACGAAGCCCGCAATCGAGGTCTTCATGTCGGCTGCGCCGCGTCCGTACAGCATGCCGTCGCGATGGGTGGGCTCGAACGGCGGCGAACTCCATTGCTCGAGCGGGCCGGTCGGCACCACGTCGGTGTGGCCGGCGAACACGAGCAGCTTGCCGCGCGTGCCGTCGACGCCGCGCTTGACGGCCCACAGGTTGGTCACGCCGTGCGATTCGATGGTCTCGCACTCGAAGCCGAGCGCTGCGAGGCGTTCGATCAGGATGCGCTGGCAATGCTGGTCGTCAGGCGTGACGGACGCGCGCGCGATCAGTTGTTCGGTAAGGGCAAGGGTGCCGGACATGGATTCAGTACAAGCCACTTTGAAATGAAAAAATGCCGGCTGCAGGTGAATCGCCGCAGCCGGCAACAGCTTCTTGCGCACACGGCGCCGGGGCCATTGTTACCACCCGGCACCGGCGCCGCGTTCAACGCGTTCCTCGACCGCCCGATCCCGGCACACGCCCGGCGAAGCGGGCAACGCGGTCAGGAGCGACGTTCAGGCGAACAACGTCTCGTACTCTTCAACCGAAAAGCCGAGCGTCTTGACGCGCCCATTGACCACCACGACGGGCCGCTTGATCACCGAAGGCTTGTGGATCATCAGCGCGATCGCACCCGACTCGGTATCCGCGGCGGCTTTCATGTCGTCGGACAGGCCGCGCCAGGTCGTGCCGCGGCGGTTCAGCAAGGCGTCGAGCTTGACGTCCTTGAGCCAGTCCTGCACGAGCGGCGCCGTGACGCCGGCCTTCTTGAAATCGTGAAACTCGAACTCGACGCCGTGTTCTTCCAGCCACACACGGGCCTTCTTCACGGTGTCGCAGTTCGGGATGCCGTAGACGACGGTCTTGTTGGCGCGTGCCATCAGTCGCCTCGCAGCAGCTCGTTGAGCCCGACCTTGGCGCGCGTTTTCGCGTCGACCTTCTTGACGATCACCGCGCAGTAGAGGCTATGCGAGCCGTCCTTCGACGGCAGGTTGCCGGCCACCACCACCGAACCCGCCGGGATGCGGCCATACGTCACTTCGCCGGTTTCGCGGTCGTAAATCCTGGTGCTCTGGCCGAGATACACGCCCATCGAGATCACCGAGTTCTCTTCGACGATCACACCTTCCACGACTTCCGAGCGCGCCCCGATGAAGCAGTTGTCTTCAATGATGACCGGGTTGGCCTGCAGCGGCTCCAGCACGCCGCCGATGCCCACGCCGCCCGACAGGTGGACGTTCTTGCCGATCTGCGCGCACGAGCCGACGGTGGCCCACGTGTCGACCATCGTGCCTTCGTCGACGTATGCGCCGATGTTGGTGTACGACGGCATCAGCACGACGTTCTTCGCGATGAACGAACCGCGGCGCGCGATGGCGGGCGGCACCACGCGGAAGCCGCCGGCGGCGAAGTCTGCAGCGGTGTAGTTGGCGAACTTCGACGGCACCTTGTCGTAGAACTGCGAGTAGCCGCCGGCCGGCATCGGCGCGTTGTCTTCGAGGCGGAACGACAGCAGCACCGCTTTCTTCAGCCATTGATTGACAACCCAGTCGCCGTCCTTCTTTTCGGCGACGCGCAAAACACCCTTGTCGAGCTGTTCGATGGCGTGTGCGACGGCCTCACGCACGTCGGCCGGAGCGGCCTTCGGCGACAGCTCTGCGCGGTTTTCCCAGGCGTTATCGATGATCTGCTGAAGTTGTTGCGACATATTCGTAAGTAGTGGCGAGAATGGATGAGAAATGGAATTGCGGCTGGAAGCGGCGCGACGGCGCGCCGGACGCGCTCAGCGCTTGAGGCCCCGGCAAAAGTCGACGATCCGCTGGGCGCCCTCGGTACACTCGTCGACATCGGCGACGAGCGCGAGGCGCACGAAATTGCGACCGGGGTTCGTGTCGTGCGCAGTGCGCGCGAGATACGAGCCCGGCAGAACCGTCACATTATAGTCGGCGTAGAGGCGCTGGGCGAACTCGGTATCCGACAGGCCCGTGCGCGACACGTCGGCCCAGAGATAAAAGGCGGCATCGGGCAGACGCACGTCGAGCACCTCGGCGAGCATCGGCGTGACGGTGGCAAACTTCTGCACGTACTTGGCGCGGTTTTCGAGCACATGCGTCTCGTCGTTCCAGGCCGCGATGCTCGCAGCCTGATACACCGTCGACAAGGCGGCGCCGTGGTAGGTCCGGTACAGCAGGAACTGCTTGAGGATGGCCGGGTCGCCCGCCACGAAGCCCGAACGCATGCCGGGTACGTTCGAGCGCTTCGACAGGCTCGAGAGCATCACCAGCCGCTCGAAGTTGCGGCCGAGCCGGTGAGCCGCTTCGAGCGCGCCGAGCGGCGGCTTCGCCTCGTCGAAATAGATTTCCGAGTAGCACTCGTCGGAGGCGATCACGAAACCATAGCGGTCGGACAGCGCGAACAGTTCGCGCCAGTCTTCCAGCGTCAGCACGGCGCCGGTCGGATTGCCCGGCGAGCAGACATACAGCAGTTGCGTGCGCGCCCAGATGTCGGCGGGAATCGCCGCGTAATCGCAGGCGAAATTGCGCGCCGGATCGCTATTGGCGAAGTACGGCTCGGCGCCGGCCAGCAGGGCCGCACCTTCGTAGATCTGGTAGAACGGGTTCGGGCAGAGTACGATCGCGGGCTCGCCCGCAGCGTTACGCTTGGGGTCGATCACGGTCTGCGCGAGCGCGAACAGCGCCTCGCGCGAGCCGGCGACCGGCAACACCTCGGTGGCCGGATCGACCGGCGGCAGGTGGTAGCGCTTCGTGACCCAGCTTGCAATCGACTCGCGCAGCGCCGCCGAGCCCAGCGTGGCGGGATACGTTGCCAGGCCGCCGAGCGAAGCGATCACCGCGTCGCGGATCAGCGCCGGCGTAGGGTGTTTCGGCTCGCCAATGCCGAAGCTGATGTGCGGCAGGGCGGCGGGCGGCGTGACATCCTTGAAAAGCGCGCGTAGCTTTTCGAAGGGATAGGTCTGGAGGGAGTCGAGTAGCGGGTTCACTTGGCGGATCGGGCCTGATCGAAGACGGGCGGAGACAGGTGACGGACACGCGCGGTGGCGACAATCACGGTGGTACGGTGAAAGAACGGGCACCAGCAGCGGACCGACGATTATAGCGTGGCGCAAGGCCGCGCGGGCCGGGCCCTTGCAGCGCGGCGCAGGTCAGGATCGCGGCTGTGGCCTGGGGGCGTGGCCGGTGTCGCAAGCGGGAAGCGGCCGGGGTGAAAAGGCCGGCGCAAATAGAACAGGAGAGGCAATGCAGTGGGGAGTTGAGGGCAAAACAGGTCTTGCAGCACGGCGGGCCGGCGCGCGCAGGAACAGGAGCGCCCGGTCATGAACGGCTCGATGAACAACTGGATCCGCACGAGCTGGCCGACGCTCGCCATCATGCTGGGCGCGTCGGTGTGGGGCATGATCTGGTATCCGTTGCGCATGCTGGCCGCGCTCGGCGTGACCGGCACGGCCGCGAGCGCGCTGACGAGCGGCGCCGGCTGCCTGTTCGTGCTGCTGGTGCGCCACCGCGCCATCCGCACGGTGCGCTGGCACTGGCTGCTGCCCGCCCTGGCGCTGGCGGCCGGGGTCACCAATCTCGGCTTCGTGTGGGGCTCGATCCACGGCCAGGTGATGCGCGTCCTGCTGCTCTTCTATCTCACCCCGGCATGGACCGCGCTGTTCGCGCATTTCATTCTGCATGAACGCCTGACGTGGACGGGCGCCGCGCTCGCGGCGCTGTCGCTGGCGGGCGCCATGGCGATGCTCTGGTCGCCGCAGATCGGCTTGCCGGTGCCGGCCAGTCTGGCCGAGTGGGGCGGGCTGGTGGGTGGCATGGGCTTCGCCATGAGCAACGTGTTGATCCTGAAGACGAGCCGGGATCTGCCCGAGATGAAGGCGGAAATGCGCACGGCGACGATTTTCGGCGGCGCGGCGATCTTCGGCGCCTGTGCGTCGCTATTCGAAGCAATGCCCAACCCGCCCACCGGCGCGCATCTCGGCACGGCGGCGCTACTGGTCATGGGCCTCGGTTTCCTGCTGGCGTCGAACAATATGCTGGTGCAATACGGCGTGGCGCGCATTCCGGCCAACCGGGCGTCGATCATCATGCTGTTCGAGATCGTGGTGACGGCGCTCTCCGCGTGGCTCTTTGCCGGCGAGATGCCCGGCCCGCGCGAATGGACGGGCGGCGCGTGCATCGTGCTGGCGTCCGCGCTGTCGAGCTGGGTGCATCGCACGCGCAGCCAGTCTGGAAGCGGGGCGGCGCATCAATCGGCCGCCTGAGCGCCAGGATGGCTCACGGGCGATGGTATGATTGCCCCTGCTTGCCGATGCGCGCCTTGCGGGGCGTGTGCGGCGTCCGTATCGCGGGGCTGGCAGGGGTCGTTTCGCCGTAGCGGCGAACGGCTCGCGCGGCCCTTGCGGTCCACCTTTATTTTCCCTTTTCAATCAGCGATATCGCCGTGCGTCTGACCTCGATCAAACTCGCTGGCTTCAAGTCATTCGTCGATCCCACGCATTTCCAGGTTCCGGGCCAGCTTGTCGGCGTGGTCGGTCCCAATGGTTGCGGCAAGTCCAACATCATCGACGCCGTGCGCTGGGTGCTCGGCGAATCGCGCGCCTCCGAGCTGCGCGGCGAGTCGATGCAGGACGTGATCTTCAACGGCTCCACCGCGCGCAAGCCGGGTAGCCGCGCCAGCGTCGAACTCGTGTTCGACAACGCCGACGGCCGCGCCGCCGGCCAGTGGGGGCAGTATGCCGAAATCGCCGTCAAGCGCGTGCTGACGCGTGACGGCACTTCGAGCTACTACATCAACAACCTGCCGGCGCGCCGCCGCGACATTCAGGACATCTTCCTCGGCACCGGCCTCGGGCCGCGCGCCTACGCCATCATCGGACAGGGCATGATCGCCCGCCTGATCGAGGCGAAGCCGGAAGAGCTGCGGGTGTTTCTCGAAGAAGCCGCCGGGGTGTCGAAGTACAAGGAACGCCGCCGCGAAACCGAGAGCCGCCTGCACGACACGCGCGAGAATCTGACGCGGGTGGAAGACATCGTCCGCGAACTCTCGACGAACCTGGAAAAGCTCGAAGGCCAGGCCGTCGTCGCGACCAGATTCAAGGAACTGCAGGCCGACGGCGAAATGAAGCAGCGCCTGTTGTGGCTGCTGCGCAAGAACGAAGCCGGCGGCGAGCAGGAACGCCAGCAACGCGCCATCGAACAGGCGCAGATCGACCTCGAAGCGCACACCGCGAAGCTGCGCGAAGTCGAAGCGCAACTCGAAACGCTACGGGTCGCGCACTACTCGGCGAGCGACGCCATGCAGGGCGCGCAAGGCGCGCTCTATGAGGCGAACGCCGAAGTCAGCCGCCTCGAAGCCGAGATCAAGTTCATCGTCGAGTCGCGCAACCGCGTGCAGGCGCAGATTGCCGCGCTGACCGCGCAGCGCGAGCAGTGGCTCTCGCAGGCGCAGAAGGCGCAGGGCGATCTCGAAGACGCCGAAGAACAACTGGCCGTAGCGGAAGAGAAAGCCGCCCTTGCCGAAGACGAAGCCGCGGCGAAGCACGACGCCATGCCGGCGCTCGAAGCGCGCTGGCGCGATGCGCAGACGCAACTGAACGAAGAGCGCGGCGGCATTGCCCAGACCGAGCAGGCGCTCAAGCTCGAAGCGGCCCACCAGCGCAACGCCGACCAGCAACTGCAGCAGTTGCAGCAGCGTCATGAGCGGTTGAAGTCGGAAGCGGGCGGTCTCGACGCGCCCGATGAAGCCCAGCTCGAAGAGCTGCGCATGCAGCTGGCCGAAAACGAAGAGATTCTGCACGACGCGCAAACGCGCCTCGCCGATGCCCAGGAGACGCTGCCGCGTCTCGATGGCGAACGGCGCAGCGCGCAGGAACGCGTGCAGGCGGAAACCGCGCAGATTCATCAGCTTGACGCGCGGCTCGCGGCCCTCAAGCAGTTGCAGGAAAACGTCCAGACCGAAGGCAAGATCCAGCCCTGGCTCGAGAAGCACGAGCTGAACAGCCTGCCGCGTCTGTGGAAGAAGCTGCATGTCGAAGCCGGTTGGGAAACCGCCCTCGAAGCCGTGCTGCGCGAGCGGCTCGCGGCGCTCGAGGTGTCGAATCTCGACTGGGTCAAGGCGTTCGCTACCGATGCGCCGCCCGCCAAGCTCGCGTTTTATGCACCGCCGCTGGCGGCTGCGCCGGTGGCGAATGCTTCTACGCTGCGCCCGCTGCTGTCGCTGGTGCGCATCGACGACGCCGGTTTGCGCGCAGTCCTGAACGATTGGCTCGGCCTCGCCTTCGTGGCCGACGATCTGGCCCAGGCGCTGGCGATGCGCTCGCAACTGCCCGAGGGCGGTTCGTTTGTCGTCAAGGCCGGCCACGTGGTGACGCGGGTCGGCGTGCAGTTGTACGCCGCCGATTCGGAGCAGGCCGGCATGCTGGCGCGTCAGCAGGAAATCGAGAACCTGACGCGCCAGGTGCGCGCCCAGGCGCTGCTCGCGGATGAAGCCAAGTCCGCGGCGATTCGCGCCGAGGCCGCTCATACGCAGGCCTCGCAGACCTTGACGGACGTGCGCCAGCAAGCCGAGCGTGCAACCCAGCGCGTGCACGCGTTGCAGATGGATGTGCTCAAGCTCACCCAGGCGCATGAGCGCTACATGCAGCGCAGCACGCAGATCCGCGAGGAACTCGAGGAAATCACCGGCCAGATCGACGAGCAGCGCGCGCTGCGCGGCGACTCGGAGGCGAACTTCGAACGTCACGACGCGGAGCTGGCCGAGTTGCAGGCGCGTTTCGAAGACAACCAGTTGGCCTTCGAAGCCCTCGACGAAGAACTGACCGCCGCGCGCGCACAGTCGCGCGACCTCGACCGGGGCGCCACCGACGCGCGTTTTGCCGCGCGCAACATGGCGAACCGCATCGACGAGCTGAAACGCAGCATCCAGGTCGCGCACGAGCAGAGCGAGCGCGTGGCGGCCTCGCTGGAAGACGCGCGCGCCGAGCTCGAAACGATCAACGAGCAGACGGCGCATACGGGTCTGCAGGGCGCGCTCGAAATTCGCGCGGTCAAGGAAGAGGCGCTGCATGCCGCACGTCTCGAACTCGACGACCTGACCGTCAAGCTGCGCGCTCTCGACGAGACGCGTCTCACTGCCGAGCGCGCGCTGCAGCCGCTGCGCGACCGCATCACCGAACTGCAGCTGAAGGAACAGGCCGCGCGCCTGAACGCGGAGCAGTTCATCGAACAGCTCGCCGCAGCGGGTGTCGACGAGGCCGAATTGCAGGCCCGGCTGACGCCCGATATGAAGCCGTCCTACCTGCAAGGCGAAGTCACGCGGTTGAACAACGCCATCGCCGCGCTCGGTCCGGTCAACATGGCCGCGCTGGACGAACTGAAGGCCGCCACCGAGCGCAAGAGTTTCCTCGATGCGCAGTCGGCCGATCTGAACAGCGCGATCGAAACGCTCGAAGACGCGATCCACAAGATCGACCAGGAAACCCGCACGCTGCTGCAGGGGACCTTCGATCAGGTGAACCAGCATTTCGGCGAACTGTTCCCGCGTCTCTTCGGCGGCGGTCAGGCAAAGCTGATCATGACCGGCGACGAAATTCTCGATGCCGGCGTGCAGGTGATGGCCCAACCGCCGGGCAAGAAGAATTCGACGATTCACCTGCTGTCGGGCGGCGAGAAAGCGCTGACCGCGACCGCGCTGGTGTTCGCGATGTTCCAGCTGAATCCTGCGCCGTTCTGTCTGCTCGACGAAGTGGACGCGCCGCTCGACGACGCCAACACGGAGCGCTTTGCCAATCTCGTGCGTGCGATGTCGGACAAGACCCAGTTCCTGTTCATTTCGCACAACAAGATCGCGATGGAAATGGCCCAGCAACTGATCGGCGTGACGATGCAGGAGCAGGGCGTGTCGCGGATCGTCGCGGTCGACATGGAAACGGCCGCGGGTTTCGCCCAGAATATCGTTTGAGTTCGGACGGCGCCGGTCTGCGCCCCCGCTGCGGCTTCGTTGCCGCGCGGCGCAGACCTCGTGGCGCCGCGCAAACAGAAGAATTGCTGATGGAGCATGCATGGACGAGTTGACACTCGGTTTGATCGGCGCGGGTGCCGTGGTGGTCGGGGGCGTGGTGGTGTACAACGCATGGCAGGGCGCGAAAGTGCGCCGCCGCATGCCGCGGCCAATGCCGGCCGACACCGCCGAAGCCTTTGCACGGGACGATCAGGAAGAACAAAGCCCGTTCATCGAACCGGCCAGACCCACTCAGCGGCGCGAGCCTGTGTCCGACGATGCGGGCGATAGCGGATCGCGCGTCGAACCCACCTTCGGCACGGCAGCGCCGCTCGATACGCCGGCGGATATCCAGGCCGAGACGACGACGCCGAACGGTTTCCCGGAGGCGGGGGGCGAGGCTGCTGCAGGCGGCGTCGACGACCCGGTCGAGCCGATCCTGCCCGCTGCGACCACGATCTCCTCGGCACCGCCGGCCATTGTGGACCGGCGCATCGATTGCATCGTGCCGATTCGCCTCGCCGGCCCGCTGGCGGGCGACAAGGTGATTCCGCTGGCGCAGCGTCTGCGCCGTGCAGGCAGCAAGCCGGTGCACATCGAAGGCAAGCCGGAAGGCGGCGGCGCCTGGGAACTGCTGCAGAACGGCGTGCGCTACGAAGAACTGCGCGCCGCGGCGCAACTGGCCAACCGCAGCGGACCGCTCAACGAACTGGAGTTCTCCGAGTTCGTCACCGGCGTGCAGCAGTTCGCCGATGCGATCGACGCAGCGCCCGAATTCCCCGACATGATGGAGACGGTGGCGATGGCGCGTGAACTGGACGGTTTCGCCGCCCAGTGCGACGCGCAACTGTCGATCAACGTCTTGTCCGATGGCGCGCCGTGGTCGGCCAACTACGTGCAGGCCGTGGCCTCGCAGGACGGCCTGCTGCTCTCGCGCGACGGCACCCGCTTCGTGAAGCTCGACGCGAAGCAGAGCCCGGTATTCATGCTGCAGTTCGGCGATACCAATTTCCTGCGCGACGACCTCACGTATAAGGGCGGCCAGATGATCACGCTGGTGCTCGACGTGCCGGTGGCCGACGAAGACATCCTGCCGTTCCGTTTGATGTGCGACTACGCGAAGTCGCTGTCCGAGCGGATTGGCGGCCGGGTGGTGGACGATGGCCGTCGTCCGTTGCCGGAGACCGCGCTGCTGGCGATCGAGAAGCAACTGATGACCTTGTACGCGAAACTTGAGCAGGCGGGGATTCCGGCCGGCTCGCCGGCTACGAGGCGGTTGTTTAGCCAGTAGGCTGCAGCCACTGGGGCTACTGTTGCCACTGCCACTGCCACTGCCACTGCCACCGCCACCGCCGCGCGACGCGTGCCTCCCTGTCTGATGCCGCAGCGGCGCCGCGTGTGTGGCGGATCTTCCCCAGGAGGCGTCGTTGCACAGCAACCGCGCCTCAATCAACTCACCTCCTTCGGCCAGTCCGCACCGCTGATCCACGCCTTCAGCGCGGCCACCACCGCTTCATCCTGACCATAAAAGCCGTGATGCCCCATCGCCTCGCATGGGTTGCCGCGCGCGCTTCCTCCGCTGACCGCGATCAGATCGTGGCCGTCCTCCGCGATACGCTTCGCCGCGCTGAACGAACAGAGAAAACAGCCGTCGTCGACGTGATGAACGAAGAGCTGCCGCGCATGGATCTCGCCGTAGTTGAAGCCGGCCAGCGGCAGCGCCTGACCTCGTGACGGCGTGCTCAGCGTCGACGTGTGGATCACGGCGTCCCAGGTATCGGGCAGCGCCCGCCCAAGGAACGCCGAGGAAATCGTGCCGCGGCTCGTGCCGACGAGCACCAGCCTGGCCGCAGGGAAGCGGGTACGCAGGTCGGCCGCGACGCGGGCCACATCCTGAGCATGCCGCGGCGACGCACGAAACGCGTCCGAGTAGCCGCTGGGCTGGTCGGACGGGGCGTCGACGAGTGCAGTCGCAAAACGGTCGTCGACGATCAGCGTGCGTGCCCGTACGAGAAAATTGTTCTTCAGACGCAGGCTGATGGCGCCGTCGCTAGCCTGCGCAAGTTGCAGGTCGCCGTCGCCACCGGCGAACATCACGAGGATCCAGTCGGGGTGACTGCCGTCCTTTTGCGTCAGCAGATAGGCGATCGACGCGTTGTCGGCCACGGCCACGCTGACCACCTGTTCCAGCGCGCAGGCGGGCGCTGCGTGCAGGAGGCTCAGCAGAGCGCAGAACGTCATGGCGAGCGAAGCCAGCCGGTTGAGGCTATGTCTGATTGCCGTTGTCAGATTGCGCATGCTCGTTCCTGTGGTGAGTGGGCCGGTGCGGCGTCTTGCTTACCCGCTTACGGTCGCATCGCGCCGCAGGCATGTCAATGCGGCGCGGGGCACGTTAGCCGTTCGGCCAGGGTCGACGGCCTGGGTGGGTGAGAAGGCGCACGAAACTGGCCATCCGGCCAATGTCCACGGCTGGCGGTTCCTGCGATAATCTGAGGTCTGAATTTCACCGGCGAATCTTCCGATAGCATGGCTCGAACTAGTGCCCCCAACCCTGCAAGCAGCGCCCCGGCGGAACGTGCCGTGTGGTTGCGCGCGGAACTCGAACGCGCGAACCACGCGTACTACGTACTCGACCAGCCGGACCTGCCGGACGCGGAATACGACAAGCTCTTCAAGGAGCTGCAACAGATCGAAACGGCACACCCGGATCTGATCACACCGGACTCGCCTACCCAGCGCGTCGGCGGCGAGGTCGCGAGCGGCTTCAATCCGGTGGTGCACGACCAGCCCATGCTGTCGTTGAACAACGGTTTTGCCGACGAAGATATCGCCGCGTTCGACAAGCGCGTGGCCGACGCGCTCGGCAAAACGCCGGTCAGCTACGCGTGCGAACTCAAGTTCGATGGACTGGCTATTTCGCTGCGCTATGTGGACGGCCGCTTCGTGCAGGCCTCCACACGCGGCGACGGCGCCACGGGCGAAGACGTCACGGAGAATGTCCGCACGATCCGCTCCATTCCGCTCACGCTCAAGGGCAAGCGCGTGCCGAAGCAGCTGGACGTGCGTGGCGAAGTCCTGATGTTCAAGCGCGATTTCGACCGTATGAACGAACGGCAGCGCACGGCAGGGCTCAAGGAATTTGCGAACCCGCGCAACGCGGCGGCCGGCAGCTTGCGCCAGCTCGATCCGAAGATCACGGCGCAGCGTCCGTTGTCGTTCTTCGCTTACGGCATTGGCGTGCTCGATGGCGAGCCGATGCCGGCAACCCACAGCGCGTTGCTCGACTGGTATGCCGAGTTGGGCTTGCCGGTCAATGGCGAGCGGGCGGTGGTAGAGGGCGCTGAAGGGCTGCTGGGGTTCTTCCGCGCGGTGGGTGAGAAGCGCGACGCGCTGCCGTATGACATCGACGGCGTGGTGTACAAGGTCAACGCCCGCGAAGAGCAGGACGCGCTCGGCTTCGTGTCGCGCGCGCCGCGCTTCGCGCTGGCGCATAAATTCCCGGCGCAGGAGGCGCTGACGAAGTTGCTGGCGATCGACGTGCAGGTTGGCCGCACCGGTGCGATCACGCCTGTGGCGCGTCTCGAGCCGGTGTTCGTCGGCGGTGCAACTGTGACGAATGCCACGCTGCACAACGAGGACGAGGTGCGGCGCAAGGACATCCGCATTGGCGATACGGTGATCGTGCGGCGGGCCGGCGACGTGATCCCCGAGGTGGTGAGCGCGCTCATGGAACGCCGCCCGGCGGATGCCAGCGAGTTCGTGATGCCCACGCAGTGCCCGGTGTGCGGCTCGGCCATCGAACGCCTGCCTGATGAAGCCATTGCCCGTTGCACCGGCGGCCTGTTCTGTCCGGCCCAGCGCAAGCAGGCACTGTGGCACTTCGCGCAGCGCCGCGCGCTCGACATCGACGGGCTCGGCGAAAAGATCATCGACCAACTGGTCGAACTGAACCTGGTGCGCACGCCGGCCGACCTGTTCAACCTTGGCTTTGGGACGCTCGCCGAACTCGACCGCTTCGCTGAAAAGTCCGCGCAGAACCTGCTGGACTCGCTCGAGAAGGCCAAGCACACCACGCTGGCCCGCTTCCTTTATGCACTCGGGATTCGTCAGGTTGGAGAATCGACGGCAAAGGACCTGGCCAGGCACTTCGGCTCGCTTGATCCGATCATGAACGCCACGCTCGAAGAACTGCTGGAAGTCAACGACGTGGGGCCGGTGGTGGCCGAGTCGATTCATCAGTTTTTCGCCGAAGAGCACAACCGCACGGTGATCGAGCAGTTACGGGCGCCGGGCAGGGTGACGTGGACGGAGGGTCCGCCCGCGCCGAAGGCGCCGCAAGGGGTGCTGGCCGGCAAGACGGTCGTGCTGACCGGCACCTTGCCGACTCTGGCGCGTGAAGAGGCGAAGGAAATGCTCGAAGCGGCGGGCGCGAAGGTGGCCGGTTCGGTGTCGAAGAAAACCGATTACGTGGTCGCGGGGGCAGACGCGGGCAGCAAACTTGCCAAAGCTGAGGAACTCGGCGTCCCCGTACTCGACGAAGATGGTATGCGTAAGCTCCTGGAGGGGCAGATAACATGATCCGCGAAATTCTCAAGATGGGTGATCCGCGCCTTTTGCGCATCGCCGCCCCGGTCGACCATTTCGACACCCCCGAGTTGCATGCCCTCGTGCAGGACATGTTCGAAACCATGCACGACGCGAACGGCGCGGGGCTCGCTGCGCCGCAGATCGGCGTCGACCTGCAGGTGGTGATTTTCGGCTTCGGCCACAACGAACGCTATCCGGATGCGCCGCCGGTGCCGGAAACGGTCCTGATCAATCCGACCATTACGCCGGTGTCGCAGGACATGGAAGAGGGCTGGGAAGGCTGCCTGTCGGTGCCGGGATTGCGCGGCGCCGTCAGCCGTTTCTCGATGATCCGCTATCACGGCTTCGATCAGTACGGCAAACCGATCGATCGCGTCGCCGAAGGCTTCCACGCACGCGTCGTGCAGCACGAGTGCGATCACCTGATCGGCAAGCTGTATCCGATGCGGATCAACGACTTTGCGAAGTTCGGCTTCACCGAAGTGCTGTTCCCGGACCTGGATCCGAATAGCGACGATTGAGCGGGTAGGGGTTGTATGACCGTGTGCGCAGGCGTTAGTAGCGACCTCGGTGCTCCGCAGAAAAAAAGCCCATGCAGATGCATGGGCTTTTTCACGTTGGCTGGCTCTTCCTTGCCGCGCTTTACGCCTCGGCGCTCAACGCGTGCGCACGATCAGAACGACTCATCCGCCGACAGATAACGCCACTGACCCGGCGGCAACGCGCCAAGCGGTACGCTGCCCATCCGCACGCGCTTCAAGCCAACCACTTCCAGGCCGACCAGTTCGCACATGCGGCGAATCTGCCGCTTCTTGCCCTCGCGCAACACAAAGCGCAATTGCTCGCTGTTCTGCCAGCTTACTTTGGCGGGCTTGAGCGGCACGTCGTCGAGTTCGAGGCCGTGACGCAGCAGCTCGAGACTTTCGAGTGGGAAGTGCTGGTCGATCCCGGCCGTCATCTCGCCGTAAGTCACGCGGACCAGATACTCCTTCTCGACTTCCGAATGACCGCCGATCAGCCGCTTGGCAATCCGGCCGTCCTGGGTCAGTACCAGCAGCCCGGTGGAGTCGATGTCGAGCCGGCCCGCCGGGGCGAGCTGACGCAGATGCGACACCGAGAAGCGGATGTCCGAGTGGTCGCCTTCCCAGCGGTTGTCCGGCGTGACGAGCGTGACGGCGGGCTGATAGCCGTCTTCAGCCTGTCCCGAGACGTAGCCCACCGGTTTGTTGATGAGGATCGTGACGAGGCGCGCCTGGATCGCCTGAGCTGCTGGATCGATCTCGATGCGCTGATCGGGGCGGACCTTGGAGCCGAGGGTGTCGATGGTTTGACCGTCGACCTTTACCCAGCCGTTTTCGATCCATTCGTCGGCTTCGCGACGCGAGCAGAGGCCGAGCTCCGACATCAGCTTGGAGAGGCGCAAGGTGCCGGGCGCGTCGTCGTGGTCGCGGCGATGGGCGGCCGGGCGCGGCGCGGATTCTTCCGAACGGGTGGGTCTCGCTCCCGGTGCTGCGCCGCGCGGGGCCTTGTCGGCGCGGGCCGGACGCTCGCTGCGTACGCCGCGCTCCGGGCGATCACCGTAGGCACGCTTCACGGGTGACGCGAACGGGCGCTCGCCGCGTTCCTTCGAAGTCGGACGCTCGTCGCGGCCGCCGGCCGGACCCCGCCGCGCGCTTTCGTCGCGCGGCGCCCGGTCGAACGTGCGGCGCGGCTCGGCGCCTGCGCGGTCAGCGCCAAAGCGGGGCCGCTCGGATGTGCTGCCGGGACGGCGTGTGTCGTCTGCTCCGCGCGGGCCCCGGGGGCCACCGGCGGCCGGACGACGCGAGCTGTCATCGCGCGCGAAGCGTGCCGGCCGCTCGCCACGGTCGCCTTCAGCGCGGCGTGGCGCGCCGCCGGGGCCTTCACGGCGCGGCGGGCGTTCGGTCCGATCGCCTTCGGTACGGCGAGGTGCACCCGCAAAACCTTCGCGGCGCGGCGGGCGTTCAGTACGTTCGCCCTCGGCGCGGCGCGGTGCGCCCGCAAAACCCTCGCGTCGCGGTGGGCGCTCGGTCCGATCACCTTCAAATCTGCGCGGTGCGCGCTCAGTCCGATCGCCCTCGGCGCGACGCGGCGCACCAGCAAAGCCTTCACGGCGCGGCGCACGCTCACCACGTTCACCCTCAAACCTTCGCGGCGCGCCGCCTGCCTCGTCGCGGCGCGGCGGCCGATCCGACGGCGCACGCCGTGCAGCGCCGCCGCTGCCCGCATCGCGTTCGCGCGAAAACGAGCCTTCAGCGCGGGCCGGCCGCGCACCGCTTGGCGCGCGGCTTGCGCCGCCCGCAGCGCCCGCGGGCTTGCCCGCCGGCCGTTTGCCGGCGCCGGCCGGTGCCCTTTCTCGTTCACCGGCGGCCGGTGTGGCGGGCCGCGGCCCGGCAGGGCGCGTCGGCTTACGCGCGGTCGTACTGCCCGAGCGAACAGGGGCGCGTTCGGACGAAGCCGACCGCGGATGCTTGGCTGTCAATTTGACTCGCATGGAATCTCACACTGCGATCGCGCGCAGCAGTTCGGTTTCGACCTGAATTTGCAGGCGGTTGTCCGAGAGGCCGCGTCCGTCCAGCAGGAACACGTCCTCTACGCGTTCGCCGAGCGTATTGATCCGCGCCGATTGGACGCCGACCTGGTGCTCGGCCAGCACGCGCGCGAT
>Ga0116227_10004055_pt1 | contig 32023 bp, 31 predicted proteins | sample S1TSphgellanicum_FD_89693 | JGI IMG/M metagenome (GOLD analysis project Ga0116227, IMG submission 89693) | Host-associated microbial communities from peat moss isolated from Minnesota, USA - S1T2_Fb - Sphagnum magellanicum MG | ecosystem: Host-associated > Plants > Peat moss > Unclassified... | reverse complement strand
CAAATGCCACGATCTGTGCGGCCAGCGCGGCCGGTACTGTCGGCGCCTTCTGGCGCACGATGGCCAGCTCCTTGTCGTAGTCAGGGTACTCGATGTACTGGTACAGGCAGCGGCGCCGCAGCGCATCGGAGAGTTCGCGCGTGCGGTTCGACGTCAGGATGACGGCCGGACGCGAGCGCGCGCGAATCGTGCCGATCTCCGGAATCGTCACCTGGAATTCACCGAGAAGCTCTAGGAGAAACGCTTCGAACGCCTCGTCCGCACGGTCGATCTCGTCGATGAGGAGCACGGGCGCGCGATCCTGTTCGATCGCTTCGAGCAACGGCCGCCGGAGCAGAAACTCCTCGCCGAAAATTTGCGCTTCACGCTCGGCCGGCGAATCGCCGCTGGTCTCCGTTAAACGCAAGCGAAGGAGCTGCTTCGGATAATTCCATTCGTAGAGCGCGCTCGTCGCGTCGAGCCCCTCGTAGCATTGCAGCCGAATCAGGCGCGTTTCCAAGACCTCTGCGAGCACCTTCGCGCTCTCCGTCTTTCCCACGCCCGCCGGCCCTTCAATCAAAAGGGGCTTCTCGAGCGCGAGCGCGAGCTCGAGCGCCGTGCTGAGGTCCTCGCCGGCAACGAAGCTTCGCTCCGCAAAGCGCGCGCGAATGCGCTCCGCGATCACGCGTGCTCGTGCGCCGGATAAAACGACCCCGGATTCGCCGCAAACTTCGAGCGGCAGCCCGCGCAGCAAAACGCAAACGTCGTGCCTTCGTGCGCGAAGCGATGCGCGGCCGTCTCTACGTCGACGTCCATGCCGCACACCGGATCGACGCTTCCGGTTGCGGGATCGCCTCCCGTCGCCGACTCCTTCTGCACCGCGCGTTCGTTGCAGAGAGCCTCGCGCTTGGAGGGCGTTAGCGCAATGATCTCAGCCAGCACCGACACCGCGACCTCGCCCGGACTGCGCGCGCCGATGTCGAGCCCGACCGGCGTGCGAACGTCGGCGAGCTCCTGCGCACCGACGCCTTGCTGCGTGAGAACGCCGAAGACGGTTGCCGCGCGCCGGCGGCTCGCGAGCAATCCCACGAAGGCGAGCTTCTGCGCGAGCAGCACCTCGAGCGCCGCCTCATCGTAATGGCCTTGCGAGGCAACGATCGCAACGAGCGCCTCCAACGCTTCCGCGGACATCGCACCCAAGAGTTCCGGCAGTTCGCGAAGCCCGAGTACGCGCACCCCGCCGAGCGGCGGCACGTCGCGCATCTCGTCCTCGACGACGACCCGCACGATATCGTAGTCGAGGGTTGCCGCGAGTCGCGCGAGCGCGTCCGCCACCGGCGTGAATCCGACCACGACCAGCCGGCGTAGCGGAATGCGTGGCTCGATGTACACGTCGACCGCCCCTTCGGACGTGCAACTCATCGGAATGACGACCCGTTCGGCGTCGGCCGGTAACCGTTCGTCGTTGTTGGTCTCCGGCCGGATCTGCAAGAGGTGCGGCCGTCGTTGCCGGATCGCCGCGAGCGCCTGACGCCGCACGATGTCGCGCGAACACGAGCCGCCGACGAAGCCTTCCATGTGACCGTCGGCAAAAACGAGCGCGCGGTCGCCGAGGTGCGAACTAACCGGCGATTTCCGCGCGACGACGGTCGCGATTGCAAACGAGGCGTGTTCGTTTTCGAGTTGGGCGATGCGCTCGTAGAAGTGCATCCCGGAGGGTCGCTCTAGACTGCCCGCGCGAGGGCGACGTGCGCCTTCACGTTGGCGAACGTCGTGCCGATCACGCGTTCGGCCTGTTTATCGATCACGCGGCCGCCGACCGTTGCAACCGGTCCGCGCATCGACGCCGTCCCCGACCAATCCAGCGTCGTCGTCCCGTCGCCGTTATCTTTGATCTCGGCCGAGGCGAGCAAGTCGACGACGCTCCCGAGACCCCCGCCGCTGATCTTCATCTTCATATGTTCGAGGTCTGGCTGCGGATCGAGCGCGATCTTGAACTTGAATTTTCCCCGCACGGGCCCCACGTTCACCCCGACGACCGCATCGAACGCGTGGGCGTCGACGATCGTCGCTTCGAGCAAATCAGGAAGGCACTTCGAAATCTTGTCGGGATCGTTGATGAACGTCCAGACGACGGCCTTTGGGGCCGCGACGAGCTCCTGACCGCTCCATTGCAAGTTCATTTGCGCGCGTCCGAAATCGCGTGCCATACTTTGGACCGCGTCATCGGCATCTCGATGTGCTTGACGCCGAGCGGCGAGAGCGCGTCGACGACCGCGTTGACGAACGCGGCGGGCGAACCGACGTTCGGGCTTTCGCCGACGCCCTTCGCCCCGATGGGGTGGTGCGGGCTCGGCGTCACGGTGTTATCAGTCTCCCAGTGCGGCGTCTCGAGCGACGTCGGCACGAGATACTCGGTGAAGTTCGTCTGGAGATGGTTGCCGGCTTCGTCGAACCGGATCTCCTGCATGAAGGCAATCGCGAAGCCTTCGGTCAGGCCGCCGTGGATTTGCCCCTCCACGATCATCGGGTTGATGACCGTGCCGCAATCGTCGATCGCAAGAAAACGCCGGACCTTCGTTTCGCCCGTCTCCGCATCGACGTCGACTACGGCGATGTAGGCTCCGTGCGGGAACGTCATGTTCGGGGGGTCGTAGTAGAACACGGCTTCGAGACCGGGCTCCGTATTCGGCGGCGGATTCGTGTACGCGGCGAAGGCTACTTCCTGCATCGTGACCGACTTGCCGGGCACGCCGGAGAGTTCGAACTTATAGTTGTTCCACTCGACGTCGTCTTCGGAGGCCTCGAGGAGATGGGCGGCGATCTTCTTCGCCTTTTCGCGAATCTTGCGGGCCGCAAGCGAAATCGCGCCGCCGGCAACCGGCGTGCTGCGGCTCGCATACGTGCCGAGCCCGTAGGGCGCCGTATCGGTATCGCCCTCTTCAACCAAAATGTTCTGTGCGTCGAGTCCGAGTTCTTCGGCGACGATCTGGGCCCAGGTGGTCTCGTGGCCCTGACCCTGATGCCGCGCGCCCGTCCGCACGATGCCCGATCCCGTCGGATGAATGCGGATTTCGGCGCTATCGAACATCTTGATGCCCATGATGTCGAACAGCTTGCTCGGTCCGGCGCCGACGACTTCGGTAAAGGTGGAAATTCCGATTCCCATGTACTCGCCGCGCGCCCGCTTCTCGGCTTGCTCTTTGCGTAGATCGGCGTACCCGATCTTGGCGAGCGCCTTTTCGAACGTCAGCTTATAGTCGCCGCTGTCGTAGATAAAGCCGAGCGGTGAAGCGTACGGAAACTGTTCCTTCTGAACGAAGTTTTTGAGTCGCAGTTCCGCCGGATCCATGGCCAAGCGCTGCGCGAGCATGTCCATGCCGCGTTCGATCGCGTACGACGCTTCGGTCACGCGGAACGAACAGCGATAGGCCACGCCGCCCGGTGCTTTATTTGTAAAGTACGCGTCGAGTTCCGTGAACGCGAGCGGAAAATTGTAGGAGCCCGTGACGATTCCGAACATGCCGGCCGGATACTTCGTCGGATCGGCGGCGGCATCGAAGGCACCGTGGTCCGCGACCGTCGTCACCTTGAGCGCGGTCAGCACGCCGTCCTTGGTGGCGCCGATCTCGACGTTCATATGATAGTCGCGCGCGAACCCCGAGGTGGTGAGATTTTCCGTCCGCGTCTCGACCCACTTCACGGGGACGCCGAGAATCACCGAAGCCGCGGTCGCAACGACGTATCCCGGGTACACCGGAACTTTATTTCCGAAGCCGCCGCCGATGTCGGGTGAGACGATGCGGATCTTATCTTCCGGAATACCCGTCACGAGCGATACGACGGTCCGGTGCGCGTGCGGCGCCTGTGAGGTGAGGTACATCGTGAGCCGGCCCGTGCCGCGATCCATGTCGGCGAGGATACCGCACGGTTCGAGCGGTGCGGGATGACAGCGCTGGAATTCCATCTTCTCGTTGATGTGGACTTCGGACGCCGCGAGCGCCGCGTCGGTCTCGGCGCGCTTGCCGACTTCCCAATGATAGATATGGTTGGTCTTATTCTCGCGGTCGTCGCGAATGATCGTCGTGTCCTTGCGCGATTCGAACGGGTCGACGACGACATCGAGCGGTTCGTATTCGACGTCGACGAGTTCCGCTGCGTCGAGCGCGAGCTCGCGCGAGGTGGCGATGACGCCGGCGACCTCCTGGTACTGAAAGACCGCTTTGCCGACGGCGAGCACCATCTGCTTGTCGTAGCCGTGGAACGTCGGGATCCAGCCGAGGTTTGCGGCGACGAGATCCTCGCCCGTGATGACGGCTTTGACGCCCGGCATCGCGAGCGCGGCCGTTTTGTCGATTTTCACAATGCGCGCATGGGGATACGGACTGTGCACGAGCGCGAGGTGCAGCGTATGCGGGATGACGATGTCGTCGAGGTAGCGTCCGCGACCTTGAATGAAGCGCGGATCTTCTTTGCGCTTCATCGAGAGGCCGATGGAATGGCGCTCGGGCGCCTCGGTCATGATCGCCATGGGCGGTGCTCTCCTTAGGTTCCGACGGGTTGCGCCGAAAGTTCGCGCGCGGCTTGCTGCACCGACTTTACGATGTTCTGGTAGCCGGTGCAGCGGCAGAGGTTGCCCGCGAGTGCTTCGCGGATCTCGGGCTCGCTCGGATCGGGATTATTCTTGAGCAACACGAGCGACGTCATCAGCATGCCGGGCGTGCAATAGCCGCACTGCAGGCCATGACAATCCCAGAACGCCTGCTGCAGCGGGTGGAGCGTCGCGCCGTTCGCCAGGCCCTCGACCGTCGTGATTTCGTGACCGTCGGCCATCACGGCGAACATCGTGCACGATTTGACGGCGCGCTCGCCGTCGACGACGACGACGCAAACGCCGCAACTCGACGAATCGCAACCGACGTGCGTGCCGGTGAGCCCGAGGTTCTCGCGCAAGAAATAGGCGAGCAGCGTTCGCGGTTCGACGTCGCGCTCGTAGACCGTCCCGTTTACGGTAACGCTGATATTCACTGGGCCGACCCTCCCTGGAGCCGCTCGAGCGTCGCTGCGAGCCCACGGCGAACGAGCACGCCGGCCATCGCCTTTTTGTACTCGACATCGCCGCGCGTGTCGGCGCTCGGATCCGCGAGTTTCTCGGCTTCCGCGGCCGCCGTTCGGAAGAGTTCGGCGCTCGGCCGGGCGCCGTTCAAAATGCGCTCCGCCTCGGTCACGCGCATCGCTTTGGGACCCGCCGCGCCGATCGCGACGCCGGCTCCGGAAATCGTACCGTCTGCGGCGAGCGTAAATTGGACGCCGGCCGCAGCGGTCGCGAAGTCGCCGACCTTGCGTTCGATCTTTTGATACGAACCCGACGTTCGCGGACTGGGCGTCGGAAAGCGAACTTCCAGCGCGAGTTCGCCGTCCGCGACGCTCGTCGTATACGAATCGACGAGAAAATCGTCGATCGGCACCACGCGCGTTCCGTCCTTCCCGCGAACGACGACGAGCGCGTGGGACGCAAGCGCCACCACACCCCAATCGCCGGCCGGATCGTTGTGGCAGAGGCTGCCGACGACGGTGCCCGACTGGCGCACGACGGGATCCGCAACGACGGCAGCCGCCTCGGCGATCAAGCGATAGCGCTGCGCGACGAGGGGCGACGTCTCGACGGCGACATCGCGCAAACCGGCTCCGAGCCGCAGTTGACCGTCGCTTTCGTGAAGGTACGCGAGTTCGCCGATCGGCGTAATGTTCACGAGTACGGCCGGACGAGCCAAGCGAAACCGCATGGCCGGGATCAAGCTCTGGCCGCCGGCCAACACGCGCGCATCGCCGCCATGTTTGAGGAGCGCCGCGAGCGCTTCATCGACCGAGCGACAGGACAGGTATTCAAAGGAGGCGGGGAACATATGTCCTCCAACTGTGCACACTTTACGTGGTAACTTCGTTCCCGCGGCCTCGTCCAAGTCCTTCAGGGGAGTGAGGGGATGGGCTCGACCGCGGCACTGCGCGCCTAAGCCGTCGTAAACGCATGCCCGCGCCGCGAATTCGAAGTGTCGAACGCATTCACGAACGTCTCCGCTCGCTGATCATGACGGGCGCCTACGAACCGGGCGCGGTCCTCTCACAAGTGGAGCTAGCCCGAATGCTCGGCGTCAGTCGCACCCCGCTGCGCGAGGCAATGCGCCGCCTCGAAGCCGAGGGCCTCATCGAGGCCGAACAAAATCAGCGGGCGCGCGTCGCGAGCATCGGCGCGGAGGAGCTCGACGTCAAGTTCACCGATTGGATTTTGCTCCAGGCGATGGGCATCAAAGTCACCGTTCCGCTCTTCACCGAACTCGATCTCAATGGCATCCTTGCATCGACCACGAGCTTTCGGTTAGCAACCGAACGGGCCGACGCGGATACGTGGGATCGCGCCCGGAAGAGCCTGCACGGTGCCTACATCGCGCGGGCCGGCTACCGTCTGCGCGCCGCCATCGAGGACCAGTTCGATGCGTGCGAACGCTATCGGCGCATGTACGTCCCGTTGTCCGCCGAGGTCGCGACCGCTTACATCGCAATTGCCGGTTCGTGCATCGCCCGCGACGCCGACGATGCGACCCGGCGCATCGCCCGCCTCGACGTCGCCCTCGCGCGAGCGACGCTAGCGGCGATCGATCCCGGGTACAACCCGTCGGCCGTCACGACGGCTTTGCGAATGATCGACGGCGACGCGGCGAACTAAACGTGTTACGTGCGGCTTCCGTGCTTCGAGCCGTCGCCCTCGAGATTTCCGACCCGGGGTACGACGCGGCGGCCGCCGGTCGTTCCCCCGGGCCGGGATCCGGTCTTTAAACGCCGAGTTGCTGCGAGGCGAGCTTCGTCCCCTCGACGCGTGCCTTGATCTTCTCGAAGGCGATGTCGCGCGCGACGTCGGGCGAGCCGTGTTTCGGCTTGACGTCGATGCTAAAGGGCGAGAAGCCGCAATCGTCGGTGGACCCGAGGCGCTCCTTGGGAATGTACTTCGCCGCAAGGAGCAGGTCGTCGCGCACCTCTTCGGGCGTCTCGACTCGGGGATCGAGCGGATTGATCACGCCGATGAACGCGACCTGCGCGACGCCGTTTGCATCCTGGCGCATGTGCTCGCCGATGAGCCGGTAGACGCGCTCCTTGTCTTTCTCGCTCGCAAGCTGAATCAGAAAATATCCCGCATTCATCTCGAACATGCTCGGTAAGAGATCGGCATAGTCGACGTCCGCGCTGTGGGTCGAATCGCAATCGCCGCCGGGGCACGTGTGGATGCCGATATTCTTGCGCTCTTCGGGCGAGAAGCGGTCCAGAAGCCGGTTGTTGAGCGCGACGAAGGACTTGAGCATGTTGCGCCCCGTCCACGGATTTCTCGGATCGTTACGCAGCGCGAGCCGGCCTTCCGTGAAATCGATCGAAATGCGCGCGGCGCCGGCGGCGAAGAGTTTGCGGATGTCCTTCTCGGCTTCATCGATGAGGTCGCTCAAGAACGCCTCGCGCGAATAGCCGGGAAGTTCCGAATCTAGCGGGTAGAGTAACGCGAGCATCGACGGCGCGATCACGGCCTGCTTGAGGGGCGTCGTGCCGATCGCCTTTGCCTTTTCGAAAAACTCGACGGCGTAGTGCTTGTAGCGAAACGGGCCGCCGGTCAACCGCGGCAGTTGCCGATGATGGCCGTCTTCAAAAATCGCGAAGAATTGGCCGTCGCCCGCGAGGTTTTCTGCAAGGCCCGTACCGGCCAGCGTGTCGGCGAGCGGATAGGTAGCGAAACTCGAGATGCGCTGCTCGCCGTCGGAGTTAACGGGCGACCCGGTTGATTCCATGCGCCGTATCGAATCCAAACAGGCTGCATCTTGAACGCGCGCTAAATCGTCGAACGTAATTCGTCCGGCGTCGAAGTCGGCGATTGCAGCCTGTAATTTAGCGGGACGAGGAAGCGAGCCAACGGGCTCGGTCGGAATCGGCATGATTTCGTCCTCCTACGTTTGATCGGTAAACCCGTCTTCTGAGCGGGAAACCCGTCTTCGCGCCACGGCCGCGCGACTGCTGCGACGATAACCATTTAAGTGCGACACCTTTACGGTCGACGAGCTCAGAACTCGCGATGCGAATGATTGCCGACGGGATCGCTATCGCTCTCCAAACATTCGTATTCGTAGGCGACGCGGCCCGGAAGATTGGAGCGGCGCGTCACCCGCGGCGCGGCGGGGACGACGTCGAGTTCCGAAGCCAGGAACTCTTCGCAATGCCGGATTCGAAAACGAAGCGCCTCACGGCGTGCCGCAAGCGCTACGATCTGCGCCTCTACGGCTTCGATTTGCGCGGTAAAGGCCTGCGTCGAGCGGCACATGCGTTCGCGCGTCGTGGCCACGTCGACGTTGACCGTCACCGGACCGTCGGGAGCGAGAATGGCGCGCACGTTATCGAGTTTGAGACCGAGCGAGAGCATCATCGTGATCAAACGGAGTTCTTGGACGAGTCCGGGATGATAGAGACGATACCCATTGGTTTCGCGGCGAATCGGCGCGATGAGTCCCCGCTCTTCGTAAAGCCGGACCGTTTTGCTCGTCACGTTGCAGCGCCGGGCCAGTTCCCCGACCAAAAGCAGCGCGGGGTCCGGAACGTCATCGCGATACCGGCCGACCAAAACCTGCCGCGTTTCCATCGAAATGGCATTCTGCACCGATTGACCTTCCCCCACGGGACCGGGTTTACCATGTGCCGATGAAGCTCGCCACGGACGAACGGAACCGCCTCTTCGACGACGCGCGCTCGTGCGACGCCGCGCCGCTCTGGACCGTGATGGAGGCGATGGTGCCGCCCCGCCCGGCACCGAAGGCAGCGCCCGCATTCTGGGCTTGGGAGCGGTTGCGACCCCTGCTCGCGCGCGCGGGCCGGCTCGTCGGCACGGAGGAGGCCGAGCGACGTGTCTTCATGCTCGTGAACCCCGCGCTCGAAGCGCCGTACACGACCGACACGCTCTACGCCGGCTTGCAACTCATTCTGCCGGGCGAAGTCGCGCGCGCGCATCGGCACGTCGCGTTCGCGCTCCGCTTCATCGTCGAAGGCCGCGGCGCATATACGGCGGTCGGCGGCGAGCGGGTTACGATGGAGCGCGGCGACCTCGTGCTGACCCCATCGTGGACGTGGCACGATCACGGCAACGACGGCGACGAGCCGATGGTCTGGCTCGACGGCCTCGATCTTCCGATCTGGCAAGCGATCCCGGCAAACTTCGCCGAGCCGTACGCGGCCGAGCGCTATCCGTCCGAACCCGCTTCGAACGATTCGGCACTCAAGTATCCGTGGGCCGCTATGGCGGCGCAGCTCGACGCCGTGCCGGGGCCCTTTGCGGCGGCGACGTACCGCCATCGCGCGACCGGCGCGCCGATTTCGCGCATCATCGGCGCGGCCGCCGAACGCGTGGCCGCCGGAACGATGACCCCCGAGCGTCGCGAGACGGCAAGTGCCGTCTATCACGTCCATACCGGCAGCGGCACGACGCGAATCGGTTCGACGGAATTCGCGTGGACGGCAGGCGACACGTTCGCCGTGCCGAGTTGGACGCCGTTCGCGCACGCCGCGCGCGAGAACGCGTACCTCTTCCGTTTCGACGACCGGCCGCTTCTCGATGCACTGGGCGCCTATCGGAGCGAGAACGCATGATGGCGCACGACCTCACCGTTGCACCGCCCCGTTCGCCGCGCGTGGAACTCGGCGGCCTCGTCATGTATGCGCGCACGCTCGACAAGGCCCGCGCGAAGCTCGCGGGCACGCTCGGCGCGTACAAGATCGGGCCCGGGCTCTCCGCCTATCTGCTCGAGTGGCTCGGGCTCGACGAAGCGACGTTGCTCGGCGCACTCCCGGCGCGGCCGCACGATGCCGACATGGTTGCGTGGCTGCACGAACGCACGGACCCTTCTACCTACGCGTCGATCAACGCGCGCTTTCGCATTCGCGGGGTTCGCGACGCGGAACATCGCGCAACGCTGCAAGCGAACTACTCCATCCTACGCGAGCGGCCGGACCTCTCAAATTTGTTCGATGTGCTCGATGCGGATGACGCGGCCGCGTTCGGTAAGCCGTTCGCGTTGCCGCCGCGACGCTACGTCAGCTTCACCGGAACGGCCGGCGCGCGCTGCGGTGGAATCGTCGCCGGCCCGGCGGTTCGGCCCTTCCCTGAGGACGTCGGAACGCTCGAACGCTTTATCGCCCTTTCACCGGACGAACGCGACGCCGCGCTGCTCGCCGTCGGCGAAGCGCAGCCGTTCGAGTCGACCCGGCTCCTCGCGCCGGTGCGCCCGGCGAAAAACGTTTTCTGCGTCGGACGCAATTATCTCGCGCACGCCGAAGAGGCGGCGCGCGCCCGTGGCGGTGCGCTCGACGTACCGCAGCAGCCCGCCTTCTTCACCAAGGCGCCGACGTCGATTGCCGGCCCGGAAGACACGCTTTCGCTCTCAGCAGAGATAAGCGAACAATTCGACTGGGAAGCGGAACTGGCGGTCGTGATCGGGCGGCGTTGCCGCGACCTGAGGGCAGTCGACGCGCTCGCTGCCGTCTTCGGCTATACGTGCCTCAACGACGTTACGGCTCGCGACCTGCAACTCGCGCATCAACAGTGGTTCAAGGGGAAATCGCTCGACGACACCTGCCCCATCGGCCCGTGGATCGTCGACGCACGCGACGTTGCCGACCCGCAAGCGCTGGAGGTCATCCTGCGCGTCAACGGCAAGGTCAAGCAGCAGGCATCGAGCGCCGCCATGATCTTCCCGGTGCGCGAACTGCTCGCGTCACTCTCGCGCGGCATGACGCTCGAACCCGGCGACGTGCTCGCCACCGGCACGCCCGAAGGCGTCGGCTTCGCTCGCAAACCGCCCGAGTTTTTGAACGACGGCGATGTCGTCGAGGTCGAAATCGCCGGCATCGGTACCCTTCGCAACCCCGTGCGCATCCGGTCGCTCGAGCTTTCCCCCGTATGAACTTAACCGGTTGCACGCCCTTTCCGCAAGAAGTTGCGGCCCGCTACCGCGCTCGCGGATACTGGCGCGGTGAAACGCTCGGCAACGCGCTGCGCCGCTGGAGTGCGTTACATGGCGCGCGCGAAGCGCTCGTCGGCGACGGGCGCCGGGCGACGTTTGCGGAACTCGATGCGCTCTCGGATGGGGTTGCCCGCCAACTCCGCGAGCTCGGACTTGCCCCGAACGCGCGCATCCTGCTGCAAATGACCAATCGTTTCGAGTTCGTGCCGCTCCTCTTCGGCTGCTTTCGCGCGGGCGTGCTGCCGGTGCTCGCGCTGCCGCAACACCGCACGGCCGAACTGACGCATTTCGCCAAGCACGCGCAAGCCGTCGCCATTGCGGTCGCCGGCGACGACGAACGAACCGACTACGTCGAGCTTGCCCGCACCGTGCGGGCCGAGGTCGCAAGCGTTACGACGATTCTCACCGCAGGCGCCGCACGGCATGACGGATGCGAGGCGCTCTCGCTCGACGCGAGCGCCCGTCCGGCCGCGGGGGACGACGTACGCGATGCACGCCAGGTCGCGATGTTCTTACTTTCCGGCGGCACCACCGGCTATCCCAAAATGATTCCGCGCACCCACGACGACTATGCGTACAACTTCCGGCGTTCCGGCGAAGTCGCCGGCTTCGGTGAAGATACGCGGTTCCTCGTCGCGCTACCGATCGCCCACAATTTCCCACTCGGTTCGCCCGGGTTTCTCGGCGCGCTCGAACGCGGCGGCGCAGCGATCCTCGCGCGTGACCCCTCGGTTGCGACGTGTTTTCCACTCGTCGAACGCGAGGGCGTGACGCATGCCGCCGTGGTACCGACCGTTGCCGGGCGATGGATCGAAGCGGAAGCGACGGAACGCACGCGCCTGCGCAGCCTGCGCGTCTTGCAAGTCGGCGGCGCGCGGCTGCCGGAAACGGTCGCGGCGCGGGTGCGGCCGGAACTCGGTTGTGCGCTGCAGCAGGTCTTCGGCATGGCGGAAGGCCTGCTCAATTTTACGCGGCTCGACGACGACGAGGAACTCATGCTGACGACGCAGGGCGTGCCGATGAGCGCGGACGACGAACTTCGCGTGGTCGACGAAGACGGCTCGGACGTCGCACCGGGCTCCCCCGGCGAACTCCTCGTGCGCGGGCCGTATACGCTGCGCGGCTACTACGATGCGGAACACCACAACGTTCGCTGCTTTACACCGGACGGCTATTACCGCAGCGGCGACATCGTCCGTCGCTTGGCGAGCGGCCACCTGGTGGTCGACGGACGGATCAAAGACATCATCAACCGCGGCGGCGAAAAAATTAGCGCCGAAGACGTCGAGAACCATCTTCTCGCCCATCCGCAGGTCCTCGAAGCGGCCGTCGTGGCGATGCCCGACGCGATCTTCGGCGAGCGCGCGTGCGCGTTCGTCGTGCTGCGCGATTCCGCCCGACCCCTCGGCCTCGAGGAGCTCGTGACCCACTTCGTCTCACGCGGCCTCGCCAAGGGAATGACGCCCGAACGCGTGGAGTTCGTCGAGCGCCTTCCGCTGACCAATGTGGGCAAGATCGACAAGAAGGCGTTGCGCGAGCGAATTGCGGCGCTTCTCCTTGGCGCGGTCGAAGCGTAATGCGCGTCGTCTGCATCGGGGGCGGCCCCGGCGGCCTTTCCTTCGCGCTGCTGCTCAAAGCGGCGCGCCCGGATTGCGACATCACGGTGTACGAGCGTAATGCTCCGGGCGCAACGTTCGGCTTCGGCGTCGTCTTCTCCGACGCGACCGTCGACTATCTCAAGGACGGCGACCCCGTCGTGTACGACGCGATCTCGCGCACGGCCATTCATTGGGAGGACATTTCGGTCTCGCTGCGCGGCGACGAGATCCGCTGCGGCGGCAACGGTTTTTCGGCCTTCGCGCGGGTCCGTTTGCTCGAGATTTTGCAACGCCGCGCCCGCGAACTCGGCATCGACGTGCGCTACGGCTGCGAAGTCAGCGACTACGAAACGGCAACCGAAGGCGCCGATCTAGTCGTCGCCTCCGACGGCATCAACAGCGGACTGCGCACGCGCGGCGCGGCGGACTTCGCGCCAAAGCTCGAGCGAGGCGCGGCGAAATTCATCTGGTTCGGCACGAAGCGCCGGTTCGATTGCTTGTCGTTCGACTTCGTGCGCAACGAACATGGAGTCTTCGCGACGCACGCGTATCCCTACGATGCCGCGCTCAACACGTTCATCGTCGAGACGGACGAAGGAGCTTGGCGGCGGGCGGGGCTCGATCGGACCGATCCCGCGCAGTTCGATCCGGTCGAAGGCGACCTCGTTTCGAAAGCCTATTGCGAACGCCTTTTCGCCGGCCTGCTCTACGGCGCGGAACTCATCGGCAACGGTTCGCGCTGGGGCAATTTCGTGACCGTTTCCAATCGCGCTTGGCACGCCGGGAACGTCGTGCTCATCGGTGATGCGGCGCATACGGCTCATTTCTCGGTCGGTTCGGGAACGAAGATGGCGATGGAAGACGCGATCGCGCTCGCGCGTGCCGTTCTCGGTTACGCGAAGCTCGAGGACGCGCTCGCCGCTTACGAGCGCGAGCGCCGCCCGGCCGTGGAGCGCATCCAACGCGCCGCGTGGCCCTCGATTCGCTGGTGGGAAGAGATGCGGCGCTACGTGGACGCGCCCCTCGAGCGCTTCGCGTTTCATTTCCTGACCCGCAACGACCGCATGACCCGCGCGACGATCGCCAAGCGCGATCCGGTCTTCGTCGCGCGCGTCGACCGCTGGTGGGCCTCGCTGCCGGAAGCCGCACGCGCGCTGCCGGCGCCGGCACACGCGCCGGCCGTCGATACGCCGGCCCTCGCCGGCTTGCCGGCCGCTGCGCTCGCAGCGCATGCCGAGTCGCTCTATGCGAGCGGCGTCCGCGACGTCGTCGTTCCCGAAATCGGCGGGCGCGGCCGCGCGATGTACGTGGCCGATCTGCTCGCGCACGCGGCGCCGCTGCGGACGTTTTTCGCAGGCGAGGTCGACGACGACTTCGCGTCGACTCTACGGATGGCGGGGCGCGCTGCGGGCGTGCTTCTCGCGCCCGCAACAGCGGCGGCCGAACCCCTTGCGAATTCAATTTAGGAGTGGAGTTTGAGCGACACCTACGTTTTAGTTCACGGCGCCTGGCATACGGGTGCGGAACTCGAGCCCGCCGCGGACTTCATCCGCAAAGCCGGGCACACGGTGCATTGCCCGACGCTCAAAGGCAATCGGCCCGGCGACGACCGGGGGGCGATCGGTCTCGCCGACGCCGTGCAGTCGCTATGCGATTTCGTGACCGATAACGATCTGCACGCGATTCGCCTGGCCGGGCACAGTTGGGGCGGCATGGTGATCTCCGGAGCCGCCGAGGTCCTCGCCGAGCGGATTGCGCGCCTCATTTACGTTAACGCGTTCGTGCCCGATCCCGGAGAATCGCTCACCGACCTCGTTCCGCCGATCTACGTCGGGCTCTTCGATTCGCTCGCGCAAGCGAACGGTGACGCGGTGATGCTGCCGTTCCCGATCTGGCGCGAAGCGTTCATCAACGATGCCGACTTGGCACTTGCAACCTCCGCCTATGCGAAGCTGAATCTGCAACCGTATAAGACGTTCACCGACAAGAGCACGATTAGCAAACCGATGGCCGCATTCGAAATCGGGAAATCCTACGTGAACGCCACGTCGGATACGGCACTGCCGCACAGCTTGCCCTGGCATCCGCGCCTTTCGGAGAAGCTCGGTCTCTTTCGCTACGTGCAATGCGAAGGCAGCCACGAGGTCTGGTTCACGAACCCCGAGGCGATCGCGCAGGCACTCGTGATCGCGGGGCGCGACTAGCGACGGCAACGCGCAGTACGTTGCGTTCCAGTCATCGGCGACCGCGACCGGACACGGAACGCGGCTTCGGACGGGGCGCGCCGTCGGACGGTGCAGCTACGGCGATCGTATCGATCGGTAAAAACGTATTCTTTAGTTGACAGGCGCGCGGACCGGTGCTATCGTCGTCACGTGTCCCGTCCAAAAACGCCCACGCTGACTGAGGCTGAGTACCGGATCATGGATATCTTGTGGACCGCCGGGCAACGTTCGGTGGCGGAAGTCGTCGAGCGCGTCGGCGAGCCGCCGCTCGCGTACAACACGGTGCTCACGACGTTGCGCATTCTCGAGCAGAAGGGCTTCGTTCGGCACCGTGCCGCCGGACGTGCTTTCATTTATCGCGCGGTCGTCGCCCGCGAAGAAGCCCGGCGCGACGTCGTCAACCACATCGTGAGCCGCTTCTTCGCGGGCTCGCCCCGCGACCTCGTCCTTAATCTGCTCGGCTCCGAAACGATCGACGAGGCGGAACTCGAACGCTTGCGCTCGCTCATTGCCGGCGCGGAGAAAAAACCATGAGCGCTCTCGTTGGCGGCATCATCTGGTCGTGCGCCTCCGGAACGGCCGTTGCCGCGGTGCTCGCCGGCATCGTAGCGACCCTCATCAGGCTGCAACGGCCGGCGGCACCGACGCGCTGCGCGCTCTGGTTCGTCGCGCTCGCGATGTGCCTGGCCGCACCGTTCGCGATCGCCGGCACGATGGCGCTGCGAAATGATGCGTCGGCGCGGTCGGCGCATAGCGGCATCGTGCGCTTCGTCCGGCCACCGCTCGTTCGCATCGACGGCGTGCTGCACGGTAACGTCGCAAGCGAAGGGGCATCGCATCCGCGTTTGCGCGCGCTCGAATCGGCCGCGCGTACGCTTCTCACGCAGCCCGCGCTTTCGAAGACGGCTGCGCAGGCTGTCGTGACGATTTGGGCCGCCGGCGCGCTCGTCGGATTCGCCGGCTTGACCCTTGGCCTGTGGCGCGTCCACCGGCTCAAAGCGAGATCGACGCCCCTCGAGGGTGCCCTCGCGAACGACCTTCCGTGGCTTACGGAAAGCGGCGGACGCGAGATCTACCTTCGCCTATCGTACGAAATCGAGACCCCGGTCGCCGTCGGTTTCGGTCGCCCCGTCATTCTCATCCCAACCGATATGGCGACGGCTGCCGGTCTGCGCGCGATCGAACCTGTCGTCATGCACGAATACGCGCATCTGCGGCGCTACGACGACTGGACGAATCTCGCGCAGCGCGTCATCGAACGCGTCGTATGGTTCGACCCACTCGTCTGGTTCATTGGGCACCGGCTCGCGCTCGAACGGGAAGTGGCGGCCGACGAGGCGGTCGTCGAGCGAACGCACGATCCCAAGGAGTATGCGGCGACGCTTTGGCGGATGGTCCGCGAAATGCGCATGCCCGAACGAATCGTCGTGGCGCCCGGCGCGATGCTTACGCGCAAACAAATTTCACAGCGCATCGAACGTTTGCTCCAGGCCTCGCGGGCGCGGCGTTCTCACGCCGGGGGCGCCTTCACGTTGCTGGCCGTGGTTGCCGTCGCGATCTTCGCGGTCGGCGAAGTAGCGGCAGCGGCGCCGCCGTTTGCCTGCACGTCGGTCGTCGGCCCGGCTTCCGTCGCTGACGGGATCCGATCCGCTGTGGCCGCACTTTTGTCTCCACCGGCGCACGCCCGTGACGGCGTGCGTGACGGAGCCCGTGCCGGCGTCCAGGACGGTTCGCTCGATGTTGAGCGCGACATTGCGCGCGCCATGGAAGCGATGCCGTCAGTTGCGGCGTCGTCATCGCTCGAAGGCATATGGCGCGGCATGGGGGGCTGTACCGGGTGCAATTTGCAAGGCGCCGATTTGCACGGCCAGGATCTTCACGGCGCACAATTTACGGGAGCGAACATGCAACATGCCGACCTGCACGGCGCCGATCTGCGCGGCGCAGATATTACGGGAGCGAATCTTCAAGGTGCAAATCTAAACGACGCCGATCTTCGCGACGCGCGACTCGTCGGCGCGAACCTACGGCATGCCACGATGGCCGGGGCGCTGTTGGCCGGCGCCCGGTTCATCGGAACGACGATGCCATGAGCGTTTTTCTCGTGCGGCGTTCAACTAATTCAATAGTTTATATCGTTCCGGTCGTGGCCGGCGCCGCGTTCGCGCTTTTGCCGGCCAGAAGCGAGGCCGCTGCTTCTCTGGTCAACGTCGCCGGCGCCGTCGCGCCGCCGGCGCTTGCCGCGGAATCGCCCGTCGATGGGTGGCCGGCCGGCTCGTCGCTGAACGTCGCCTGGGACGTCGTGCACGTTCGACCCGCCGATGAGTCGACGACGGTCCGCCTCACGAGCGACGGACGCTTTCTCTACGTTCGTTTCGACGCGCAACAGCGCGAACCGGTCGTCGCGACGCAGCATAGCAACGACACGATTACGGGCGGAAGCCAAGGCAACAACGGCAGCCTCGCGTGGAGCAGCGACGATGCGGTTTGGATCGATCTCTGGCCGACCGGCCCGACCGGTTTCGAGTATCAGTTCGAAGCCAATCCCAACGGCTCGCACAATGAGAGTTCGTCCGAAAATTCGGCGTTCGCGCCTCAATGGGAGTCGCGCGGCGCCATCCGTGACGGCGGCTATACGGTAACGATGGCGATCCCGCTCAAGGTCATTCACGGCGCGCATACCGGCACGTGGCGCGCCCAGTTCGTCCGCTACGTGCAGGCAACGGCGGCCGAATACGTCTGGTCGTCCGATCCGGCGCAAACGAACGCCGACGACCCGGCCCGAGCCGGTCCGCTCGCTCTCGTGCTGACGGCGAAACCGCCACTGCCGGAGCCGCGCGCCGCCATTTACGGTTTGGGTTCCATCGCTAGCGCCGCGGCCGGTGGTTCGACCTCGCGCACCGGCGCCGACCTCTCCGTGCCCGTCACCCCCACCGCCGCCCTTTTCGCAGCCTTCCATCCCGACTATTCCAACGTCGAACTCGATCAGCAGTCGATCGCCCCGACGGTCTACCAGCGGCAGTATAGCGAGGTGCGGCCGTTCTTCACCCAAGCCGCTTCGTATTACGACAACTTCAACTGCGACGTGTGCAGCGCGTATCGCACGACCCTCTATACGCCGGCGATTCCAACGTTCGCACAAGGCTATGCGCTCGAGGGGAAACAAGGGCCGCTCGGTTTCGCCGCCTTCGACGCACTCGGCGACGGGCGCAGCGACAGCGCGGAAGCGCTTAACTTCACCTCGACCGATACGCGCTGGCACGCCGCGTTCCAGCACGTGACCGCTCGCCTTCCCGGGCTCGTCGACAACGCCGACGAGGCCGGCGTGCAATGGTCCGATTTGAAATACGTGAGCGCGTACGCGAACGTCTCGAGCGATGCGGGGACGAACGTTCCGCAGCCCGGGCAAGGCACCGCATACGATGCGGGCGCCGGCTACGGCAGCCCGCACTTCGCGCTCTACGGCGGAATCCGTAGCGTCGGTCAATACTTCAATCCGGTGGACGGCTTCGTTTCGCATGCGGGGATCGCGGGATACGGGCTGTATTCCGCGCGGATCTGGACCTTCACACCTTCGAGCAAGCTCGCATCGGTCGGAATCAGCGGTTTTCTCGACCGCTACCAGGGACCGCAATACGGACAGTCCCAGAGCGACAACCAGCTGCTCGTGGATCTTCTGACGAAGAGCGCCTGGGATCTGCAACTCTTCAGCGGTTCGGACTACTGGCGATTCGGCGAACTCCTCGAGCCGATTTCGCAAAACGGCGGTTTCAGCCTGACCTATCACAGCGGCTTGCAGACCAACAATTCCGGCAATTTTCCGGCGCACGGCGCGTCGGCGACGCCCACCCAAATTCAATACGTGACGGGACGCTACGGCGCGGGCCGGCTCGACACGTGGTACCGCACCTCGACCGTGCGGGCCGGCGAAAAGGGCACGGTAACGCTCACGCTCGACGACACCGCTCAATGGCTTCCGGCCGGCCCCGACAACGTGCAGTGGTTCGACGGAATCGCCTACAGCTATCAGGTCAATCGCGAATCCTCATTCGCGCTCGGTCTGCGACGGGTGATCGGCGAGGCGCCCGTCCCGAACGGCGGCGGCAATTGCGCCGGCACGTGTTCGAACGTTTCGATCGCCTACCACCTGCGATTGCAGAACGAAGAGTTCTATCTCGCGTACGGCAACCCGAACACGTTGACGACGGTTCCGCAAGCGATTCTCAAAGCGATCTTCTACGTCGGAGGACAAAAGGGAACCTAAATTTGCAACACTTGGGAGGCGACGCCGGCGAGCACCGTTCCTCTTGGCCGGCGACTGCGAGGATTGCATCCCGCGGAGGGCTCTCACCCAAAAGGCAAACGCCCATTCCGGGTGCACAAAAGAAAAGCGAGCCCGGCGCATCGAGCCGGGCCCGCTTTGAGGATCTACGACAGCGTCACAACCCTACGTAGTAATTGTACAGCAAGTTCGTGACGTTGACCGAACCGAGGCCGGTCGCGAGGCTGTAGCCCGGCTGCGCGGGATAGGCGAAGACGCCTTTTCCGCCGACCGTCGTCGCGAGCACGCCGAGTTGCGCCGGACCGCCGCCGACGCAGGATGCCGTTCCCGTTTGGCACGGCTCGGAATTGTCGCCGACGGTGACGTAGTTGAACACGCAGCCGGGCGAGATCTTATTCCCAAGCGACGCGTTGCAACCGCTCAGGCCGATCGGGGTCGTGAACTGCGCTTTGGCAACGGCGTACAGCGACGGTGCGAGATTGCCGAGCGGAAAGACCTGGCCGGGCGCCTCAAACGTCTCTTCGACGAGCGCGGCGATTCCGGCAAACGCAGGAGATGCGAACGACGTGCCGCCCGCAGCGTTGCCGAAAACTTCGTTCGGCGTGGCGTATTGGCAAGGGCTGCCGCCTTCACTCGCATCAGACATGCAGAAGACGTAGAAATGGCCCCAGATGCCGTTCGCGGCGAAGAGCGAGACGTCGGGCTGGTCGCGTACCCCGTCGTTCGGCACGCCGAGCACGCCCGTCGCCTGCCAATCGGGTTTCGTATAGAAATCGCTTTGGCTGCCCGAACCGCCGACATCGTTTTGCACGTTTTGAGGGTTGGAGTTGCAGAACGGAATGGGTCCCGTCGCCTTGGCGAACTTCCAGATCACCGAACTCGCGCACGAGTTATTCCAGGGAATTTCCGGAATGTAGGAGAGGGCCGAGCCGCTGTTCATCGCGTTCTTGGCATTCCAATACGTCGCGTTCTCGCCGAGCGCCGTGTCGTCGAAGTCGGTTCCGCCGACCGCGACATTATAGGCCGTGTCGGAGAGGCCGTTGACGAAGAGTCCGAGGTTATCGAAGGCGCCCTCTTCCGCGGAGACGCCGCTGTCGCCGGTCGAAACGAAGATCGACTTGCCTTCCGCCGCGCCCTCCTCGACCAAGTTCGTCCACGCCTGTTCGAAGGCGAAGCCGTCGGCGATCTCGTCGCCGCCATAGCTGATGCTGAAGATCGTGGCTTTCGTGCCGACCTCGACCAAGTTCTGCAACGCCATCATGACGCCGAACCCGAACGGCGCCGAGCCCGCGCAGGATGCCTCGATGATATTCGCCGCGGGCGCGACCGCACTCGACCACTCGGCGTCGAGTGCCGCCTCACCCTCGTCGCCCGTAAAGCCGGGGGACGCGCAGCCGCCGGGGTGGATCTGCGTGAGCGTGCCGGAGTATTGCGAAAGTTTGAAATACGAGCGGAAATGCCCCCAATCTTTATCCTGAATCAGCGTCTGCTCGACCATCGCGAGCGTTACGCCGGAACCGGTGATCGGCCGGCCGTAATAGTTCGCGCTACCGCGCAACGGATTGACATTGTAGATCGTGGCGAAGTCCGCCGGCGCCACGGCGTAAAACGTCTGACCGCCGCCGGTCACGGTGAGACTCGGCGTCACCTTACGCATGGCCGGCTTCGGAAAGAAGTTGGCCAGGACCACGCCGGTGACGACCGGGGCGAGCGCCGCCGGGATGGAAGGCGCGCTGATATTGGCAACGTGCGCTTCTCCGCGATAGGCCACGTTGTGCAACTGCGTATGGAACGCGGCCGCGACCTTACCCGCCGTTCCGGCGAAATCGATCGACATGCCGCTACGCGATACGCTGTTGACGGTCAAGCCGTGCCGCCCGAGCCACGCCGTGACGGCTGCGACGTCGCTTTGCGCGGGACCGTACGCTCGCAGTTGACTCGGCAACAACCAGTGGCGGTAGTCGGCCGAGCCCCGCACGTGCTGGTCGTGCGTCAGCTTGTCGAGCGCGGCCTGGAGTTGCGGCGGACGCGTCAACGCGAGGGTGATGTGGGGGAGCAGGGTCGCGTCGTTGAGCTTGCCTTCATCGACGGACTTGGCGAGCGCCCCGGGCAGGTCGCGCGCCAAGGTCACGGTTACGGCGTCGTTGACGCCTCCCGACACGGCGGCCGCAGGATTCGAAAATCTCGCTTCGGCGACTGCGCTCGTCGCAAGCCCCGAAGAGAACGTAACCGTAACCGCGGTCGAAGCGGCAACGAATGAAGTTGCGACGCGAACCAAAAAGCTGCGTGCCATTAAACTTCCTTCCGAGATCTGTGCAATATGTAAACGTGGCCAGCGCCAAAGGCGAGAGGCTAGCCGTTAGACTACGAGACGCGGCGTCGTGTGTCAAGGAAAGCCGTCGGTCGAGCCGCCGAATGCGCCTCGTTCGGCGACGCGATGCCGTCGTTGCAACAGCTTCGACCGCGATGCGCTTCCGAAACTAGTAGATGCGACCCTTCGCAGCGGTCACGAACTTGCGATGGGGTAGGTCTATTGGCGAAAGGTATTGCTTGAATCGTGGCGTCGTCCCGGACGAAACGAACAATTTCGGTTACGCGTGACGCGTTACGAGTCCCGCCCGCAGCAACGCGAGGCCGAGACACAACCAACCCATCCCGAATAAGAACCCGCCGGCCACGTCGGAAGGATAGTGGGCGCCGAGGGCAACGCGCGACCAGCCGATTCCCGCGCCCCAGCCGGCAAGCAGGGCGACACCGGCAACGCGTACCGTTAGCGGCAGCGGGGTGCCCCAAACAACGAGAAGCCACGCCCCGTAAAACACGACGGCAGTCGTAGCGTGGCCGCTCGGATACGAGTATCCCGGCTCGTGCCGGTACAGCCACGCATCGGGACGGTGCCGGGCATAGAACCCTTTGGCGAGGTTCACGACGAATTGCGAGAGCAACTGCGACGCTAAGATGACGAGCGGGATGCGCACCGAAACGTGCAGGACGAGCGCCGCGACGACCGTAGCGACCCCGATCAGGGAGAGCGCGAAGCCGTAACCGGAATCGGTTAGTGCGATCGCGAGCGGAAGATTCTTGGCGAAGGCGACCTTGCCGAGCTCGTCGATACGCGAGATCGGATGACCCGTGACCCACCGCCCGAGAATGGCGAAGAGCAGAAAACACGATGCGCTCGCGGCGATCAACCGAACCGTCAACGCGGAACCATCACCCGCAGTGCGCGCGGGGCAACCCGAAAGCGGGCGGGCGTCTTACCGATCACGTCGCCGTCGATGGCGAGCGCCACGCGCGGCGAAGTTCTTATCGCGATTTTCGGCGCGGAAAAGTAGTGCGCGTCGCGCAGATCGACTTGGCGCCGGGCAAACATCGCAGCGAACGATTTGGCCACATCCCAAGTGGTCGTTCCCGAGGTCGTAAACAGCGCAAATTCCCCATCTTCGATGGTCGCATCGGGCAAGATGGGCGTGCTGCCGAAAAACCGTCCGTTCGCGACGATGACTTGGTGGGTGCGAAGATCGAGGCGATTCTTGCCCCAGCGGATGCGGCAATCGAAGGGGCGGTGCGTGAGCAGCGGTTTGATGCCGGCGACGGCGTACGCGGCCGTGCCGATGGCGCCTTTGAGCTTGCTCGACGTCGCACCGGAGATGTCTGCCGACAAACCGAGCGTGGAAAAATTGGCGAAATAGGTCTTATTCACGATCCCGAGATCGACACGATTGCAGCGGCCGTCGACAATCACGCGGACGGCCGATTCGATGTCCGGCTCGATGCCGAGCGAGCGAGCGAAGCTATTACCGGTCCCAAGCGGCAACACGCCAAGAATTGCTTCGGTGTGAGCGAACGCTCCGACGATTTGCGTCATCGTGCCGTCACCGCCGGCCACGATCACGAGTTTATGCCCGGAACGGATCGCCCGTTTGACATAGCGCAGCGTTTCCTTGGCATTCGCGGCCAAACGCGTCTTGTCGATCGACAAACCGCGCGCCAGTAACTGCTGCTGTGCCTCGACGAAGCGCCGGCTGTTGCTCGAGCGCGCGTTGCCGATTAATACTGCCTGCACCGAAGTGCTTTTGCCCGTTGGGAGCGGCGTTCAAGCAACGTCTTTCCCTGAGCCGATTGGCCCGGCGAGCCGCCGACGACGCCGGCTCAAGTTTTGGTCCCGGGCGCACGCGCGCGGCGTTTGGCGCTCTTCGATGCAAGAAAGTCGTCGGCGACGCGCTTCCGCGCTCGGGACAACCAGCTCTCGACGAGCACGTCCCCTAGTGCCGCCTTTGAGATCTTGCCGAGGACGACGAGCACGGCGGGATAACCGTCGAAGTGCGGCGTCGTGAAAAACACGGCAGGGTCGCTTTGGAGCAGCGCCTCCTTCATCTCGAGGCCGTCCGTGCGAATGCCGAGTATCGCGCCGCTCGGAGCATCTTCGCCAAGCGCCTCGAGGTCCGATTTCCGCAAGGGCCGCTCCCAAGCGAACGATTTGCCATGCACGGTCCAAGCAGCGGTGCCGTGGCTCGTCTTTTCATCGGTGTCGGGTAGCGCTCGAGCTATCCGGCGAACGTCGGCCCAGGTTGCCATGGCGTCAGGCCTCAGAGGACGCGGAAAATGTCGAGGCAGACGGCATCGGGTTCGCGTCGCCCGGTCGAGACGAAGAGCGATTCGCGCATCCAAGCGTACGCCCCGGGCGGCGTATCGAACGAAGGCGTCGCGCGAAAATAGTACGCATCGGGCGAAACCGGTTCGCCTGCCGCGAGCTTCGCCGTTATTTCCGGCGACGCGCGGCGTACCCCACGATTGATGATGGAAATGGTAACCCCGTCGTGCGTCTCGATGATGTAGCGCGCTTCGATGGCTACGACGCCTTCGCCGTCGTCGAACTGCCAATCCGCACCACCAGGCAGGACGACCGCCCGAAGGCGCGGCCCTTCGAAAGTCCCGCCGATAATCGGCACGACGCGCCGCTGCGTTCGCCCCGCGACGCCCACGATGCGCGGGACGTCCACGTGGATGCGGCCACTTGCAACGAAGTCCAACTGCGGCGCGGCGGGGAACTCGTGCAGCGGCTCCGCCGGCAAATGCGCCATGCCTACAGCGCGCCACGCAAGCAGGTATCGACGGAGGTGATCGTTTTACCACCCGAGTGTACCGTACCATGAAGCGTGTACTCAGTCGCCGAGACGCGGTCGAACGTCACCGCAAGACTCGCGTCGGGATAGACGCTGCGGTAGGCGATGTGGTTCGGATCGCTTCCGGCCGCGCGCATGGTCGTGGCGGTCCCGTGGCCGTCGAGAACGACCGCCGTCCAGCCGCGGCGCTGCGCGTCATACGCAAGTAACTCTTCGTCGCCGCCGCCCGACCACGAAGCGATCTGTCGCAGGGTCCCTCCGTCGAGATCGTAAGCGTACGTGGCATCGTAGGCCAGGCGTGCCGCGCCCGCGCGGTACGTGCACTTCCACGCACCGACGAGATAGTGCATCCCGGCAAGCGGCGCCGCCGTTGCCGGCAACACTGCAGCGAGCACGAGAGACACGAGCATCACAAAAATTCCGCGATTCCGCATATGGCGCCTCTTAGTTGGCGACCGCAAGCAGAAGCCCTCGCCGGAAGGCCGTCGCTTAGGCCGGCCGGCGTGCGGGATCGATTTAGCGCTCGATTTTAGAAACGCGTGGTGACCTTCGCATCGAGACCACCGACCTTGGCGTCGAGAGACCGACATCCGACATCGTTGCGCCGGCAACGACCTCGACCGAAGGAACGTCGAGAAGCGCTAAAATCTTTAATTTGGGCGGCGGCGTTCGAGCGGAGCGACGCGGCGTTCGAATTCCGCCCGAAATAACTTGGCTTCGGCTTCAACGCCTTCGACTCGAGTTTCCAGATGGCCGAGTCGCCGTTCGACCCGCTCGAAACCCGAGGTTACCTTCGCATCGAGATCACTCACCCTGGCACCGAGACCTTTGACCTCGGCGTCGAGAGTTCGAATATCGTTGCGGCCAGCCACGACCTCGACCGAGATAACGTCGAGTAGCGCGAAAAGCTTAGCTTCCGACTCTTCGTTCATCAGAACGTTTCAGAACGGAATTTCGTCGTCGATCGCCTCTCCGCCGAAGCCGTCGTCCGCTGGCGCCGCGGCACCCACCGCGGCTGCCGGGCGGCTTGCGCCGTTGCTGTACGAACCGCCGCTCTCGGCGTTGCGCTTCGAATCGAGCATCTGCATGTCGCTTGCTACGACCTCGACGGCCTTGCGCTTTTCGCCGTCCTTATTCGTGTAGTCGCGAATCGAGAGACGGCCCTCGACAAGCGTCGACATGCCCTTCTTCAAATACTGGTTGCAGATCTCGCCAAGGCGGTCCCAAGCGACGATGTCGATGTACATCGTCTCGTCGTTGGCCTTCGTCTTGCGATTGATCGCGAGCGAGAATTTCGTGACGGCTTTGCCGCCGCCGTCCACGTAGCGAATTTCCGGGTCGCGGGTGAGATTTCCGACGAGGGTAATGCGATTGTAGCTTCCGGCCATGCCGTGCCTCCCGACTTAATCTAAATCTGTATTGATCAGGAGCTCGCGCATCACGTCCTCGTTGAGTCCGAGTTGACGCTTGAGTTCCTTGGCTTGGGCGGCGTCGCTTTTGAACTTCATGACGACGTAGTAGCCTTCGCGCATATCGTTGATCTCGTAGGCTAAGCGGCGCTTGCCCATCTTCTCGATCTCGCCCACTTCGGCGCCGCTCGTGCGGAGCGCTTCGGCGATCGCTTCGACCTTTGCGTCGACATCGGTCTCTTCGAGGTTGGGGCGGACGATATACGTCACTTCGTAGGCAGTGGTCATGATTTCGATTCGATCCCTCTTCGGACGTCGCTTCTCGTCTTGAAAGAGAAGCGAACGACCCCTTCACGGGGCAGTGGGAGTCGTGCTCGGGTCGCCCCCGCACGAGTCGCCGGCGCGGTCAGCCGCCCGGAAAACTCGCCTAGTCTATCACGACGACCGTTCGAACGGCAAGGGAAGGCGGCGAACTCCAACGGCATGCCGGAAGCATACTCGCGCACTGTGCCTACTGTATGGCACACTCGATCGGGATGACCCGCGAATCGTTCGAGAAACGCGCCGAGCACAAACACGCTGCGTTCCGTCCCGCACCGCTGCGACCGCCCGCAGCCGGGCGGATCCGGGCGCGTCGCTTACCTCGCCGCTGCTACCGAGGTTGGGTACGCTCGCTCAGGGCTTTTTGTAGCGAAGAACTTTCGCGAGATTCTCGCCCCGGATGATTCCCGCCGAGTGATAGAACAGGCCGTACGAGTCGATTGACGACCCGTCCGGGAAAATGCAGGCGTCGAGCACTTGATTCGTCGCTTTCGGGTTCACCCAGCCGCCCCCGGCGGCGTTGATGCCGCCGAAGAGATCGGTTCCGCCGAGCAACGAACAGTAGCACGAGCCGGGGCTGCCCTCGCACGATCCGGGCTTTACCTTGGCGTAATAGGCGAGGGCGGCCAGCGTCGGCTCCGGCGTGACGAGCGTGCTCCCCAGGACCGCGATCTGCGAGCCATCGTGGGCCGTGTACTCGCAGAACGTCCGCGGGTTCGCGAGCACGAGCGGCGTGCCGCCGTTGGTGTTGTACTCCGGGGTCCGGAGCACGACCGCTCCACCCGTCTGCGTACAGTACGCGAGGGTCGCAGCGTCAAGCGGCGCCATCGCCTGCGAGAACACGGCCGCCGACGCCGCGCTAAACGGCGCCCACACAAAAATAACGACCAGGGTAATAAAGCGATAGAACATCGTCCGCCCCTTCCTCCAAAACCTGCCGGGGACGTCGCCGCCCCGGCTTTTATAAAGCTAACCTGCGAACTCAATTCGGCATGCACCTCTGCCCACAACCGCCATCAGGACCTGCGACTCATCCCGCACACGCGCCACGAACGGCGCTTGGCGTGCGTCCCGTTCGGCGTTTGAGGCCGTCCGTTCGGCGACGCTGTCCAGGCCGTCAGGCCGGATCGAACGCCTCCACGCGCACGGTCCCGTCGGGCATACCGGCAAAACGCGCGGTGGTCCGCTCGATTTCGGCGAGTTGGGCCGCCGCGTTCGAACACGCGAATCCATACTTGTCGCGCACCCGCTCCGAGGCGATCGTCAGCGCGCTGCGGCTGCGCTCGAGGAATTCGCCGAGCGAATACTCGCCGCCGACCTCCATAAACTCGCGAACGATCAGCGACGGCGAATAGCAGGTCGTGACCGTTTCATCCGGCCACCGCACCACGAACCGCATTTCGGGCATGTTCGGCCTCCTTGGCGACGACGAGGTCGCGATAACGATCGACGTGGACGACGGCGCACGCCTCCCAAGTAAAGCGAGCCGCAACGACCGGCCCGCGCGCGCGCAGCGCGTTCGCGACGAGCGGTTCGAGCGCGCGCCGCATGCCGGCGGCAATCGCCGCCGAATTTAGCGGATCGACGAAAACCACATCGTCCGGACCGAAGAATTCGGTAAACGGTTCGATGTTCGAAACGATCGCCGGCGCGCCGCAGGCCAGCGCCTCGAGGAGCACGAGTCCGAAACCCTCGACGAGCGAGGGAAACAGCAGCGCATCCGCCGCTTGGAGAAGCGCGACGATTCGTTCATCCGGCACCGCGCCGAGCAGAATCGCATCGCGGCCGAGACGCACGCCAAGTTCGGCCGCCCGGCTTTCATACGCCTCACGATACGAACCGTGATCGAAGACGCTCGCGCCGCCGGCGACGATGAGGCGCGCGGTTGGATCGGCTGCCCGCACTTCGGCGAACGCTTCAAGCGCTGCAATCGCGTTCTTGCGCCGTTCGATGCCGCCGATCGAAACGAAGAGCGGTCCCCCGGGCGATTCGAGGCGAGAGCGGATCGCTTCGCGCTCGGCCGCGCCCACCGGCACGAATCGTCCGGTATCGACGCCGCTCGGAACGATCGCAGCCTCGATGCCGAATCGCTCCGCGAGCGCCAGCTGCCACAGCGCGCTCACCGTGTAGCAGCGATCGGCCGCAACGATGGATCGTTCGGAAAGCGCCGCGACGTCCGGGTCGTCGAACGCATCGAGATGGTGTACGGTGCGCACGTAGCCGCCGACGGAGCCGCGTTCGGCCAGCGTCGCGAGCGCGTTGCCGGAGATGCCGTCGTGGGCGTGATAGATGTCGAAGCCTTCCATGATGGCGGTTTCGAACGCGTCGACGTACGCGGCGATGCGGCGGCGCACGTAACTCGCGAAATCTTCGCCCGCGATTTTCGCAACCGGCACGAGCACCACGGGGCACCGCGCTTTTCGAAAAAGGCCGCCGCCGGTGTCGTCGAGCGCGAAGAGCACCGCCTCGTGCCCGAGGTCGGCGAGCGCTTCGGTGAGCGAGAGCGCGTGAACCACGCCGCCGCGCGGCTGTACCCCGTACGTGTAGTTCGCGATGCGCAGCCGGTCACGTGGTCGCATACGACGCCACGCCGGTAAATGAGGAGGCCGCCAGATCCCAAAAAAGTTCTTCTTCGCCGGCGAGCGTTACGTGCAGCGTCCCGCTCGCCGAACACGTGCCGAACGCCTCGCATGCGAGATCGCGCGCGCGAAACCGGGCGCGCACTTCGGCTACGTCCGCAGGCGCGACCGCGAGCAGGAAACCATAGCTCGGAAAACTCCCGAGCCAACGTTCGAGCTCCGCGTCGGGCGCCTTCGGCACGCAATCGAGGGCGACCGTCGCACCGATGCGCGAACATTCCAAGAGCATCAACAGCGTGCCGAGCAATCCGCCCATGCTGATGTCTTTGCCGGCCCGGCACAGGCCGGCCTCGGCAAGCTCCGGTAAGATCTCGAGATCCGCGCGCAATCGTTCGGGAGGCGCCGTCGTGCTGCAATTCCAATAGGCGTACGGACCGTAAAAGGCGCCGCGCAGATCGTACGCGGCGAGCAACACGTCGCCGGGAAGCGCGTCGAAGCTCGTCAACAATTTTTTCGCGCGTCCGAAAACGGCGACCGCGAGCCGGTCGCCGTCGCTGCGGGCGTTCGTATGTCCGCCGACGATCGGGACGCCGTAGGCGCGGGCCGCATCGCTCATGCCGGACCAGATCGGCTCCGCGCGCTCGTGCCCCGCGGTCCACAGCGCATCGACGACGGCGATCGGGCGGCCGCCCATCGCCGCGACGTCGCTCAGGTTCACCATCACGCCGCAATAGCCGGCGAACCACGGTTCTTCATGCACGAATTCGTCGAGCAAACCTTCGATTGCCAAAAGCGAATAGCCCGAACCGTCCGGGTCGGGAATCGCGGCGCAGTCGTCGCCCACGCGACAGACGGCCCCCGCGGAGCCGAGACCCCGATAGGCGATCGCGATGTCGCCCTTGTGCTGCATGCCCTTCGCGCCGCGCAAACGCCGGCAAAGCGCCGCAAGCCCGCCGCCGTTCACGACGCGCGACGGACGTCGAGCAGCGCCACCGCTTCATCGTCACCGGCCGGCGGATAGGCGGCGAGATTCGCGCGCATCAACGTATGCGGCCGGCCCAGCAGCCCGAATTCTTCGAGCGGTTCCCACGCCAGGCGCCGGAAAAACGCGACGTTCGCGCGCTGCACGTTCGCGAGGAACGTGCGCGCCCCGCGAGCGTGCGCCGTGGCGACCGCGCGGTAGACGAGCCCGCTGCCCAAACCGTACACGTTGCGATACTCCGCTTCGATCGCCAAACGTGAACCGTACCACAAACCGGGCGCCTCTTCGTGGATGCGCACGGTGCCGACGACCCGATGCGCCATCGACATGACGTAATCCACCGCAACGATCGGCGTCGCCCGCTCGTCGGTCTGGTCGCGGTCGTCGCCGCTGCGAAACAGACGCTGTTCGTCGCAGAAGACGCGACGGCGCAAACGGTGGTGGGCGTCGATCTCCCAGGCCTCGCTTGCGAGCTTGATTCCGAACTGCGGCGGAACGAAGGGCGCGAGGCCGTGCGGGAAGATCATGCCGTCTCGAACACCGAGAGCGAAGAGCAGGCGCCGCATTTTCCGCAGCCCGCTTTGATATCGGCGGAAACGAGCCGCGCCTCGATGAGCATCGCGCCGATTGTACCGAGCAAATCGCGCATGGCGGCGGCGGTCGGCGGCACGGCGTTTTCGAGCGGCGTTCCCGCGATCGGTACGAGCGGCACGACGAACGGATAGACCCCGATGCGCACTAAGGTGCGGCACATCGCGAGGATCGACTCGGGCGCATCGCCGAGGCCGGCGATGAGATACGTGCTGACCTGACCGCGCCCGAAGGTTGCTACGGCGGCTTCGAACGCGCGCAAATAATAATTGACCGGCACCTTCGCTTTGCCCGGCATCGCGCGGGCGCGAACGTCCGGTTCGACGGCTTCGAGATGCATGCCGAGCGCATCGACGCCGGCGGCGCGCAGCTTCGCGAACCAGGCGAAGTCGTCGGGCGGCTCGCACTGCGCTTGGATCGGCAAATCGACCGCGGCGCGAATCGCCGCCGCGCTCTCGCAGAGCACTCCGGCCCCGCGATCGGTCGCGTTCGGCGTTCCCGTCGTCAGCACGGCGTGCTTGACGCCGTCGAGTTCCACCGCCGCCTTCGCAACTTCGGCCAACTGCTGCGGCGATTTGCGCGCGATCGTCCGGCCGGCTTCGAGCGACGCTCCGATCGCGCAAAATTGGCAGCGCGTTTTGCGGTTCGTGTAGCGAATGCACTCCTGCAAGACGGTCGTCGCGAGCACGTCGCGGCCGTGCAATTGCGCGATCTGCCAATACGGAACGCCGTCCGCGGTCGCCAGGCCGTAAAATTTCGGCTGCGGCGGAAACGTGATGCGCGCGACGGGGATGCCGTCGCGTTCGAGAACGGCGAACCCGTCGCTACCCGGCGCGCGCGCGACAAACGGCGACTCCGCCGCGCCGCTCGTGTGCACGGGAACCATCACGGTCTTGCCGTCGACCGTCACCGCTTTGTGATCGGAAGGTCCCGCGCCGCCGCGCCGGCTCGGAGCGCCGGCGTTTACGTCATCGAGCCGCAGACCATACGACTGGAGTTCGGTGATCAGGTTCCGCGACACCGTCTCTTGCAGATCGATGACCGTCATCGGGGCCTCCCTCGAAGTGTTCGCCCGGCGATTCAACGTGCACGGGAACCGCCGGGCGGGCGTCCAGCACGAGACTCAGCAGTTCCGGCCGCGCGTAGTGACCGACCGAATCCATCATTCGCTTCCGTTTGGTGACGAGCGCCAGATCGAGATCGGCGAAGAGAATGCCTTCACCCTCGGTCAGCGGCGTCGCGAGATGCTTGCCTTCCGGCGAGACGATCGCCGTATGACAGCCGCCGCGGAGCGCGTTCTGCAACGGACCTTCCGGCACGACGGTCGCAATTTGCGATTCGTCGAGCCACGCCGTCGCGTTGATGACGAACGCCGCCGCTTCGAGGGCGTGATGGCGGATCGTGACTTCCATTTGGTCGGCGAAGATTTGACCGACGAGCGAACCGGGAAACTGGCTGCAATGAATCTCTTCGTGCTGCGCCATGAGCGCGTAACGCGCGAGCGGATTGTAATGCTCCCAGCAGGCGAGCGCGCCGACGCGACCGACCGCCGTCTCGATCACGCGCAAGCCGCTCCCGTCGCCCATGCCCCAGAGCATGCGCTCGTGATACGTCGGCGTGATCTTGCGGCGCTTGAGCACGAGTTCGCCCGTCGCGTCGAAGATGAGCTGCGCGTTGTACAGCGTACCGTGATCGCGTTCGTTGACGCCGAGCACGACGACGATGCCGTGGCGCCGCGTGAGCGCCGCGACCGCCGCCGTTTCGGGGCCCGGCACGACGACCGCCTCGGCGTATAGTTTGAGGTGTTCGGCGCCCATGGTCGCGGCGGGCGTGACGAACGAAAAATAGGGATAGTACGGCACGACGGTTTCGGGAAAGACGACGAT
>Ga0116227_10004053_pt1 | contig 32033 bp, 34 predicted proteins | sample S1TSphgellanicum_FD_89693 | JGI IMG/M metagenome (GOLD analysis project Ga0116227, IMG submission 89693) | Host-associated microbial communities from peat moss isolated from Minnesota, USA - S1T2_Fb - Sphagnum magellanicum MG | ecosystem: Host-associated > Plants > Peat moss > Unclassified... | reverse complement strand
TCAAACAACAAAAATTTGTAGATTTAGATTTGTAGCATACATGGATCTTGTTTTACCACAAAAACGAGGTGTTTGCAATTAGTATTTTCTCCTATACATTAGACAATTAAATGACAGTTAGCCGAAAAAATTATATTGTTGGAAAATGATTTCATCATGTGCTTACAAGGTGTCAAGCCTTCCTAATTTGAGCAACACTGAGTGAAAGTGCCCATTTGTTAGCCTAGGGTTCAAAAGGTCCACATTCCCACTTTTTGAGGCTAGATAGTTTACCGAACATTGTGACCATTCTTATAGTTAGACTTGGCATTTGGGGCAACATCACCTTCTTTTGTATGTTGAATTTAGACCAACACTTCTTGTGTCAGAGGTTACATGACTTAAAGTACAAGCTTTAATTGAATGTTTCTAGCAATTTTATTCAGACTAGAGGTGATCCAATGACCAAAAACATATAGTAACTACAAACAAAGAAATGTGATTGATAACAAGATTGTGGGCGCCTCTTCTCTACAGAAGCCCTGTCTGCAAGAGGAAAATTGTTGAGCAAACCAATGCTTTTATTGAACTTGTAGAAGACAGTAGGAAGTTATTGTAGCTGAGAACAAGTGGTACTAAAGCACTCACCACCATTCGACATGATTCCAGAAGCAGATTGTAGCCTCGACTCTGTTTGCTTTCAGGTTTCCACCGGACTTCGGGGTCCCAGACTTCCCATATGTCCTCTTTAATCCATTTCCATGGATCCATTCCCACCACCTATGCATAACTCAAGTTCATTAAAATTATCCACAGGTAGAACCACGTAGATGTTGTGGTCCATACAGGAATGAGAATATCAGAGACATATTAGACCACAAGAGCTTTCCGAATTGGTGAAGTGCTGTATATACGTACATCTCATGTGAGGTTCTTTCCATAGATGGCAGGATTAATGAGTATGCTCCCTTGTGTAATGAAAACAGCATGGTGCAATTTGGGAATGAAGGTTGCAACTCGTTTGATGTGCTCCGACCTCCCCCCGAAAAACTTCTCAATTTTATAGCTCTTGACTTTGTCTCCATATAAGGTGACACCTCTCACATTCCTCACAAATGCCCCTGCCTCTGTGGGGCTAGTCACCACCTCTTCCATGGCCTTCACAAACAAGTTATCTAGCACTAGTGTTCCAAAGCCATGGCCTACCAGCACAAGCGGTTGATGATTCTTGCATAGATCCCATTCGTCCCTGCACAGACACACATCAATGTCCCAGCCAAAGGACATATGGGCTTAGAATCATAATTTGTAATCCACTTCATCATTGCAGCTTGATGTACTGGACCCACCAGTTGGTTTCCAGTCATCCAGTAATCCAACGGGAATCCAATCAGACAGAACACCCGACCTAAATTATCTATGTCATGACAGATGCATACCTGATGACAAGAGTTTTGAAGAGGACATCGACGACATCAGTGGCACATAATTGACCATAATATGACATGAACAGCACCCGGACATCAAAGTCTAAGTCAGCGGGTAGCCACTTCTCTGGCCAACACACATCAGGGTGCTTGTGCTGTGTCCACGCACTCTTCCATCCATCCAGATCTCGAGAGTAGCCATGGAAAAACAGAATGTTCATTTCTGTTTTCCGCATGTCTCCAGGAGGCGGCCATAGCTGATGAACAGCAGTCTGCATTCATGAACATGACTTGTTAATACAAGATCGAAAATCCAAGAATTTGCTAATAGCAACCTCATAACATGGATCGTGTATAACAAATTCAATTATGTATCAAGAGCTGAAGTAAGTACTCCCTACCTCAGCTTTCCACTCTTGTGGGAATTCTTCCAAATTTTGACCTGCTCGACAAAGATAAAGCTGTTGTGGAAGGGGTGTGCCACTATCATTTTCCAATATGTAGAAAGCCAACTGTCTCATCACCTTATTTACCTTGAATGTCAGTAAATCCTCTTCATCTAACACAACCTCTTCATCTGACTCAATGAATGATCGCTCCCACAACTTCTTTAACAAGGAAAATGCATCTGCTCTAGGATCATCTCCATGGTGTCCACGAACCAACCCCTTCCCTATCCAATGCCACAAAATGTCTTCAAAAAGAATCTCAGAATCTTCAGGAAATGCTGCAAAGTAAAGAAAACACTCCTTCAAGCGCCAATCATCCTCAGCCAGGAGATCATAGCCAAGCTTCAAACACCCATATAACTTCTCTTCAACCGTCCCCTCTTGCATGCATGATTTCCTTAGCTTCTTCAGTAGTGGCTCCCATTGAAGTTCAGGTGAGGTCTTTCCAAACATTGCTCTGCCTATAACCTTGTGAGCTAACAGAAGACCTTGGCACTCCTCAGCCATGGACTGTGCCAATGCCTTTAATTCACATGGAACATTGGATGGTGGTCTGAATGCATGCACACACAAAAGGCTCCAACTATCCTCCTTTGAAACAGGAGTCATATGCTCTTGCCTTACGTGTGGACTTGCTCTTTTCAATAAACACTGGTTTCTAGTGCTCAACAATGTGACACTTCCTTTTCCCTTGGCTAAGTCAAGTGAATCAAATGCTTTGTCTTGCCAAACATCATCCAAAACCAGGAACACTCTTTTCTGTATGAACTGAGTGTGTAAATAGCGCTTGTAATCCTCTGGGTTCGCATGCAATTCTGGGTCGAGATGCAGTTCTTCACTTAGGCTCCGATATAGGGCCATTATGTCAGGAGTTTGCCCCACTGTGCGCCAAATGAATTTAACTCCTTGAAAATGGTCATGCACCTGTGCGTTCGCATACAGTGTTTGAAGAAGAAGAGTTTTCCCAACTCCACCCATGCCCCATACTCCCATGTAGTGAGGAGCTGCATCACTTCCTTCTGAAGTCAGCAATGTTTCTACCCTCTCCACATAGCTCTCCAGACCAAACGTTGACTCAGGCAAGTCACGAACCTCTTGTGAAGATTGATCACATTCTCTTGCCACCTTCAGATTCAACATACAATTATAAGGTCAGTCCATTTGTCAATCATAGAACATAATATTAGTACATAATCACTGACTTAAGATAACCCTCTCCCAGGAAATTTGCATGGGACTCCACACACTCAAAATTCATCAAAAAATCAAACATCCTCGCTTACCTGCTAACAGAAAAATTCTATGGAATTTTATAAGTAGGTAATGCTTTCATGTTAATCAAACATCGAACTCACTAGGTTATCCACACTAACCTCTTGACAACTGTTGATCAATTGTAGAAGCAATTGGTAGCTGGGATGTTTTTTACTTGGTGGCTTGCACACCTCCATATGATCAGCATCCTCAACCTTGTAATAATTACGTCGCGCTAATCGTTGTGCGGAGCTAAAATCCACCAAAATTCCCTACTCCAGTCATAGAAACCAAATTGCACATGTCAGCGCCAGATAACATCAAATCATCACGGGTGGTTGGTTGCAAAAAATCCATTTCATCCAACACATACTTACCACTTGCTCCATTGGCCTGCCCTCACAAAAAGCATATATATTGACTCTGTTTGCATTGGCAATGTCATCAAAATGCACTGACAACTCTTCCATATCTCGTTGCCAGGGTTGAATGTTATCCATTATTCCAGGATGATTTCTGATGTTGCATCTCAACAACTTCACATATTCAGCAAAATTGCTTGATCCAGCATGTGGAACAGCATAGAAAGCCACCCCTCTCACATTCCTCAAAAACACTTTCGCACGCTGCACTATAGCTTCGGACAAGGAATTGGTAGGATTTCGGATTGTTGATGCCTTCTCCAATTCTACAACCAAGCTCTTCAACACCAACCCTCCAAAACTATGGCCTATTAACACAATAGGATGATGCCATTCATACCTGCAAAACATATTCATTCACTATGCTGATTTACCAGAAAATATTTGAATGCCTTCTAAATTTCATATTGGTTTTGCGTGACTGAAATATCATGGAGTCACCTCTGACATTATTCAAAAATAAAATTCCACACTCCAACACTGCAGCTCTCCTCATGGCATTCCCAGAATTTAAAAAGTCCCTTTTCAAATTTCCAGACCAAGCTCTCTAACCCTAATCTTTAAAAAAATACCGCATTTTAACATATCAGGATGATTCCATTCACCCTACATATGCTATGTTTATTTTTTAAGACCTGTCGAAACACCATCTAAAGTTGGCTGATGTACAATCACTGTTAAGCCTACAGATTTTCAATACAAGTTAGAGATGACCCTACGGTGGGGCCATATATCTAATATATGAAGAATTTGATTACTTTGCACATTTGTAACTGAAACCACTTCATTGGCCCAAGCATGGCTATTGATAATCAGAGACATGACTCGTACCTAGGATCCATGAGATTCTGAAGTAGGTTATGTGCAATCTCTGATACATGATTGTGAGGGGAGGTTGCTACATGTGCGCTGTATGATACAGAAAAAATGCGCACAGCTTCCCCCAAATCAAACGGCAGCCATTCTTGAGGCCAACATACATCATCATGCCCTCGTTGTGTCCATGTGCTACTCCAGGCATCAGTACTCTCATTTGCAGTAAATTGGAGCCCATGAAACAACACCACATCCAATTTAGTCCTTTGATTACCTTCAGAAAGCGGCCATAGCTGATGCACTGGCGAATCACTCTGCCACCAAAATTCCACATTCAAAACATTGCACAGTAACCTCAGTCCAAATCACAGCACCAGTGAGTATCAAAATTTGCTGAGGAACAGGTCGCCGAATCAACTACCAAGATAATAAAATGGGCAACTTAAATCAAAACGCTTGGAAATGAATTAGCATCACAGACTCGACCAAGGTGAAAATACTCACACAACTACCAGCCATAATGATCAAGATCCCTTATCGTTATACATAAATCCTTGATATGGCAACACAATGAATACCACGTGTCTTAGTAGGGCCAATCATTGGTAGAGTGCCATTCAGCTCTGATTTTAAGAGCTTAAGCAATTCAAAAATCCTTACTGCATGTAGTGGCTCCTATAACATATAAAAGACGGGGTGTTGCTCTCAAGAACTAATGGCTTTTATTCTTCTCTGAATCGATGGATGAAACACAGCAAGTTCGAAGCCGGCATACAAATGGTCGTTTCACTCTCATGCATCCATCTTGTTTCATTCGCTCAAGAAGGGGAGAAAATCCCTGAAATTTTTTTCCTGTTACAAATAGGATACCCTGTTGCACATTGTTGAACTCTTGTCCGAACTCCCAAGCAAGCAATAGAGAGTTCCAATTTTCATTAAAACCCAATACAGTTGAGGATAGATTTCCTCCTGCAGTTATAGATGCACCCTTTTTTTTTAGAGTTTGATAGCTATCGATGCTGGAGGTCTGCGAGCATCCAGCATGACACAATCTTTAGGTTTATCTTGGAGATGACTCCATTCTCTCGAGATCCAGAGCCTGTATTCGCTCTTATTCCAGCAAAGAGACAAGGTTATAGTTGATTGCTAGGCCATATATTCATTCATTTCACATCGCACATTTTACTTTCATTTGTTTTTGCTTCAGTTTGATTTAATTTGTTGTCCCATTCTCTAGTGTGGCATGAAAAATTTGTCTTTTCACATTTGTTTTTTATTTTATTTTATTTTTCAACACCATATCCAGGAATAAACTCCCAATATTTATGCAATCTCCTTTCTTTTCAATATTAAATTCAAGTTGCATTACATTGTTGTTCATGCTTATGATAACTAGAATGCAATTTAGTGACAAATAATGGGAAGTAATGACAAGGGTTTAGGGTTTGTCCATGTAAACTTAATTGTTAGTGTTCTTTGCAACTCTTTTTTAGTCACAAATTGCAATTTAAAAAAATTACGTTCTCTTTTTTCTAGTCCCCCTCTCCCCACTCATTCTTTTTGTGCGAAAAAAAAACTCCCAAATGCTTTGGAAATTGTATGAACAGAAATTCAGCCTCAGTGCACCCTAGGCCCCACATAAAAAGGCCTTCAAAACCCATACTCAAACAAAAAAAACCAGAAAGGACCCACAACCTACCAACTTGGATTTTCAAAATTCCAACCGTTTTCATGACATCTAGGGTGCAATGTAGAGGGATAACCGGCAATTAGTTACATGCTAGCTAAGTCATTTGCTCAAAAAGTTGATCCAAATTCTAGCGAAATGAACCAGCAGTTATGGGAAAAAAATCAAGGAACCGCCCAATATTGAAATGTTCACCAAGTGTTACTGTGGTTGACGGCTGTGACATGCAATGGACATCATCACATGATGAAGGGAACATATTCATGTATTGTTGTTGTATATCAACACCTTAGAATCAGCTTCAGATCCACTTGTGGTCATAATTCCCAAATTTACAGATTATTCTGTTATGATTTCAGTTTGGAATCCTTGTTGTCTTATGAGTTTTTTTTCAAAAAAAAAGAAAAGAAGGACCACCCTATTATTCAATTTTTATGTACTCAACTATAAACTGTAAATATGATTTTTGATTCAGATCCAAATTTGGTCATGGGCTCCGACTTATTAGCATTAGACATATTACTAAGTCACAAGCAAAGTCACATACATATAATAATCCCATGCATACCATTCCTAAAGTGAAAAAACACACAATTTCCAATCAAAGCCATAACACAACCCAGAATAGGAATGTGCCTTGCAACAAAAGCACACACAAAAGCACACTTTAGAATTGGAATTGTGCCTAACAACAAAATCACACCCTAAAATAGGAATTGTGCCTCACAACAAAATCACACCCTCCAATAGGAGTTGTGCCTTGCAACATGCCCCTACAACAGGCATTGAGGCTCACAAAAAACCACATGTACTGGAAATAGGAAAACTAGATGATGCAAGAGATCCAACTTCAAAAAAGATGAATTTTTGCACACACATAAACAACATGATAAACCTGTTCCATGGAGTCCACCACAAAGGATAGCTAAGACCCTTAGCTCAGATCAAGCAACTTTGTTCACATTAAGCACTCATTCTTATTGTTAATAGTAAATGAGTGAAAGGGATGATCAAAGTCTTGGGAGGAATAATAACACAGTCCCAGTTGTGGCCCCTACTACAGCTCAATTTATCAAAAGTGTCTAAGTTTTCCAAACAAGGGCAATCGATCATCCATGCTATAGCAATGAAAAATGGATGCAGAAGAGAGGCTTAAAATCAGAAGTTTGGGTTAGCAAAGTTTGCCTCTCTTTTTACTAAGTTTTGCTTGAGGGAAAAGTCATACTCATGACAAAAAATTATTGAAGGATTTCATATGTTGAGGGAAATTGTTGGATTGCTGTTGTTATCAAGATTGACAAATCTTTTTGTGACATGCATGAAAATTTCCATGCTAAAAGTTTGTTGTTGATGAGATAAAGCATGTCACGACATAGGAGATTGTAAATCATATTGGCAAGAAACACACACCTGGATGTGATTGCAACCACCTTTGTTTCATGCACCAGCAGCAGATCAATTGGTGTAAGAACCACAAAACTCCAGACCCAATATTGGGTGGCATGCATTTGTGTAAGAAATTAAAACCCCCTTGCAGAGAACCCTTGAGGGATCATAGCTGAAGCAAAAAACTCGAGAGGGGATCTTCATCCCCCCTTGACAAGGAGAGAGAGGAGAGAGAGAAGCACGTGCACACACACACAATTAGAGCACTTTTAGTTGCACATTTTGATTTTGGAAAATATTACTGCTGCTGAGCAGCTCTGAGATACTCCTGTGCTCGAGGATTCCTGGCACAAACCAGTTCAGTAGGTTTCAAAACCTCAATAAGCTCTCCTGCTACCACCAGGCACACCAGGTCTGCCATCCGTTTCACCTGTTCAATACTGTGTGAAACCATGATGACTGTCAAGCCTGTCGATCTGCACAAGTGCATCACTGATTCCTCTATATGGCGTGTTGACACTGGGTCCAGTGCACTTGTTGGTTCATCGAGGAGTAGAACCTGCCCCCAGTTAGTAAAATTTGTGTTAAAAAAACATTCTTTCAAGAGTTTACCCAGGAGTGAGCTTCTTCATTCAGCTGAAGAATTTTGGGAATGTTTCAGCTCAATATGGGACTTTCTGGCCACTCTTGTAGAGGAGAGAACTGACAATCTTCAAAGCACCTTTTCTGTGTTGCTGCAATCAGCAAAAGAAAAACAGGTGCCCAGCTGCAGCACAATGGGCTTCTGCCCCAACTTCACAGATGCAAAACTGAAGCTGATACTGACAAAAGCTTCCAAAAAAAGGGTTTAAAACAAAAAGAAAAAGAGTAGCATTATTATCACCAAATATAAGGATCAGATCAGAGGCATTTGTTAAGTTTCTTCAACTGTATGTCTTGGAGCTTGAAGCAGATTCACCAAGAGAACTTACAGATGTGCAGAAGTAAATCAATTGCATCAACTATACAGAACCCATGACTGATCTGCAGACGAAACCCTATTAGTGTGTGCACATCAAGCAACAGTCATATAATGACACATTACTGGATTCCAGATTGCAACTGTTAGAGCTTTTTTCTCTCACAGCTTGGACAGAGCAGCAGGGAATTTGAGGGTTAGCAGAAGGAGGTGCAAAGGAAAACAACAAAGGAAAGAAGGAAGGAAGGACTCTACTCCAGAGGGTGAGTGAATGAGATTCACCAATTTCCCAAAAGAATTTCACCCTTCTGTCTGATGCTTGTCAGATATCAAAATTCTCTCCTCAGCAAGCTTCCTTCCCACACACTACAACACATTTGATTCCAGGAGAGAACACCCCAAAGGCATACATATAACTATTATGGGTAGACAGTGTGAGTCTTGAGACAAAGAGGGACATGGCAAAATGTATACCTCAGGTTGATTGGCAAGGGTGCGAGCAAGAGCCACCCGCTGTGCTTGACCAACTGAAAGACCAATGATAGATTTCTTAGCAAATGACACATCCAGATCTGCCTGCCGTAGATATCCCTCAATCTCAGCATCAGTCAATCTCTTTCCCTGAAGTCTTGGTCCATAAGCTACATTATCTGCAACAGTTCCTGGCAAACCCCAAAACCCAACAAACAATGGTTTTTGAGCTCTTCAAGTACTACACTACCACAATCACATGTACACATTTTTACTTGTGAAAGCAAGAAAGAAAGAGATTCAAATAGACAGCCAGGCAGCCTATCACCCACCATCAAAGAGAAAGAAAGACAAGTTTTGCAGAGTTGTTTGCAGAGAGCAAAATGCAGAGAACACATGGATGCTAGAGAGCAAACAAGCACATGGATACCTGCCAGAGAGCACCCACATGGAATGATGATGATGCCCAAGAGACAGATCTACAGAGCACATGGGATGTCATGAATCTTCTTCTTCTGCACATGGATGCCATGAACTTACCATCAAAGAGCAGTGGTGTTTGGAACAGCATGCCAATGCGACGTCTGACCGTGAGGACGTTCAGTTTGGTGATGTCCTCGCCGTCGAGAAAGATGGAGTCTCGAGGTGGTTCCCATAACCGATTGATAGCTCTCAACAGAGTCGATTTTCCGCTCCCGCTGGGGCCAATGATCCCCACCACCTGCCCAGCTTGGATGTCGACCGAGATGCCTGTCAGAATATGGTTGTCCAGCTCCACTACTCTCTCCAAGCTTTGGATGCTGATCTTGGCTGAAGAAGACCTCTTCTGCAACTTCTGCTGCTGCATAATATTGCTGTTGCTGTTGTTTTGTAAGCCATCGAAATCGTCTGGAATCTTGAGCAAATGCTCTGTGACTTCCTCCTTGCCTGCAAAACTCTACCAAAAAACACATCTTCAGTTCAAATCCCTTGGAGCACACACAGAGACATTCTTCTTCTTCTTCTTCTTCTTCTTCTTCTTTCTTCTCCGAATGTTGACATTTTCTTCCATAGCCGGGATTTTCCATAGCTAGAGATCCATGACAAATTGTCCCCCGAATTCTCTTCTGCTTCTTCTTCTTCTGGGGCTTCCGAGGCTCAGCTTCTTGTCCCTATCTTCTTCAAATTGTAGCGATATCAAGGCGAGGAAAAATTGAAACAAAGAAATGAACCCCCGGGAAAAAAAACAGACAAACTACTCGCAAAAAAAAATCTACAGGAAAAAAACAGAAAAGAAAAAAAAAGGAATCAATTCTCGAGCGTCTTTTCGTGATCGATTTCGAGTGCAAAACTGCCTTGCAAGAACGCAGATTTTTTTTATAAGTTTTCTTTCTTTCAACAGTTTCAGCAATAGCTTTATAGCAGCAAGTTCATCTCATAAACAAAAAAAACATGTATGCATGCATGCATGCATGCACACAGGCATACTCCGGAGATTGGTAGTTACAGCAGCGATCTACTTCCTATAGAGAGAGGGAGTTCCAGACGCGTGCCAGAAAGGACTCCTGCAAATGAGAAGGTGACCAAGAACAAAGAACAGAAAGACCAGAACGTGACCAAGAATCGAGAATGTTCAAAAAGCCTGTTGTGTGACAGAGAGAAAGAACAGTAAAGAAGAGAAGAGCAGAGAAGAGGAAGAGAAGGAGGGGGGCCCGTATTGGGTTGTTGTGATCAGCTGCTGCTGCTGCTGCCGCTGCCGCCTAATTCCGAGTGCACAGAAGAAAATTTGTGAAGAGGGAAAGGGGACCCACCCACCTTGCTGCTGCTGCCATGTTGTGAGCTCCAATGTAGACTCTAGGGGTTGATGATCTCCTCCACCTTCTGCAGCCATGATAGTTGTGATCTGGTGGAAAAAAAGACCACCAGTTACGAAGACAAAAAATCCTTTTTTTGGGCTCTCTCTCTCTCTCTCTCTCTCTCTCTCTCTCTCTCTCTGGCCGTTTTCTTGTTCTTGTTCTTCTTTTGTTCAGGTATGTTTGTGTTGTTGCAATCTTGGGAAACTCATGATGGGATGGGAAGGGAAGGGAAGGGAAGCTCTGATGTCGTCCTGGTCTTCCAGCACCGTACCCTTTGTGTTGGGAGCGTGATAATTGGAATTTCTTCTTCTTCTTCTTCTTCTTCTTCTACTAGTACTAGCATGCATGACAACAGCACAAGATGGGTGTGTTGTTGACGATGATGAGCTTTTTCTCCCAAATCACTCCCAGAAACTAGAGGAACACAAGGTATGAGAAATTCGAAAAACAAAAACAACATTCCCTCTCCCCATCCCCCCCATCCCCACCAAAAACTTTTCCTTCACCAAACTATAGAATTAATACTAGGGTAAGGCCTTCCTATCAGGGAATTACTGTGTGAGCACCGAGGTCAGAGCCCTGAGGTTCACGCAGTACCTTACCCTAAGGTCAGTTTCGTCATTAAATAATCCTCAAAATAGTGAAATGAAAATTTGTGAAAATATGAAGTTGGCATGTTGAAAATCATCATAATTATTATCATAGGCTACACTTTGAATTAATTTCACTACTCTTTTCACAATATTATAGTAGTATTTGATTGAAAAAATATTTAATTTGGGAGAAAATGCCACATGACCCAATCAAGAAAAAGCATGACCAATTCCCCCATTGCAGAAATGCCAAACATCCAAATTCAAGATCTAAAGAGTTTTTTTATATTGGCCTTGCCTTGGTAGGCAAGGATATTGTGTTTTAGATTCATCATAGAGTATAATAGCTTAAGGGATTTTGGCCCCTAGGTAATATAATAATAGGTCTATTTTTACATGAGGATTTTTGAAAGATAATATTTTGGCTTGTGTTGAAACTTGAGATTAGTTATCAGAGTTATAATCTCTTGAAGGATTTGGTGGTTTCTTCTACAGGATTTTTTGAAGATTACATTTTTGCATGGTGAAAATATTTGAGTTTCAATCATTCTTCATTCTTCTTTTGCTTTCAGATACTTTTTAATGTAAATGGCAAGGCCACGGTGTGACACCTTTCAGAATCAATAGGACACCACTCAGTCAAAATTCTCATCTACATTCAAGAATCTTTTATTGCAACAACAACAGCTGCCAAATTACACTTTCCATAGCTCTCGCCGATGAAGACAACAACGGCAATGACAATCAACACATGCTCAAACTGATAAACAATTGAATACCTCAGATAAAACCAAACAAACCAATATTCAGAGATTGATCAAAGGGGAGACCCAACATTATAACAAAATGCATCTTCAATTATTGTTGAGGGCTTTTATTGGATTTTGAGTGAATTCACTAATCTCGTTGAACAGATTTAATGAGGTTGAACAGATTTAATGAGGATTCAAATGAGTTTATTGGTACACTGAACAAGGACTAGTGACATTTTGTAATACATCGTACAAGCATGCAATGCACACTCGTTTTACTGATGATCCAAAAACAACAGAATTCTTGTGATCTCTTTATTGATTCAAACCACAAAAGTGGGAAACTACCCACCGACCCACCCCACCGCACCCCACCCACTTTTCCAAATCCTTCCACAAAGCCCTGGCAAGTTTCATGCAAAAAGGGCAAAAAAAAAGCTTTTGTGAGAGGATTCTGTCCAGAGACTAAATGAGTACCTAGTACCAAATTTCTGTCCAGAACTGGTACCTATACACCTACCATGATCATAAAAATGGTTTGTTCATGAAGTTGACGGGAAAGCAAACACAATTCATTAAAAACAAAATTTTGCCTTGGTCTGTTGGAGAAGACCATAGTACCTTGGCAGCTTTGACACTAATTATATTATTTTCAGAAACGTTGAAATTTTCACCCCAAAAAAAGAAACCTCAAAGAACAAAAAATTTCCTAGGATATTAAAGAATATTTAGAATGATCAAGAATATATATACATATATATATATGGAATCTTCAAATTTAATTAATTGTTTGACAGAAATGTGTTGATTTAACCTTTCTATTAATAAATAGGAGGTACTTATTCAGGCTTCTATTATGTAGTGAGGGGTGCATCCACACTTTATTTTTTATTTTTATTTTTTCCAGATGGAGTCACTTGATTGGCCCATCATCGACATTTTGGTAACATTGGGTACTCCCCACCCCAACATAAAAGCCTAAATATTCTTCTCTCCCCCAAAAATAGTAGCATGCTTTGTCGTGCCTCAGCACAACATCTTGCAGCCCTCTACAAGTTATATACATGGAAGTTGAACCATGGCACACAATAGGGGGATGTGCATGGAGAATGAATGCAGAAGGTGAAATTTCTAAGCAAGGAAGGGTGTGTTGTTGTACCTTTAGAATCACTTTTACCATTATTCTTCGACCTTTTTGTCATGATAGTTTCCTGTGGAGACATTCAGGTTACAACTTCAAATTCCAAACACCTGCAACCTGATCACTTTTATCAATTATTCTTCAAATGTTTTGTGAGCAGAAAGAAGACATGCACCGATTACCTATGTACTTAATATTGAAAGTTGTGAATTCTAGTCATGGGAGTGAGTAGTGAGTACCTGTAAACCGTGGATGGCTAACAGGTGTTAGCTTCCGATGAGATACAACTGTGCCAATCTGCAGTGACTTGCACCTTGTTGCAAAGCCTTGAGATACAACCTTGTTACAAGGCCTTTTCCCCCCTGTGCATACAGCTGTCAAAACTTTTTTTTCAGGTGCGGGGACCCATATTTGTAAGAAAGAATCCACGAAAAGCTTAAGATGATTATTCCTGATGCTTCTGATTGTACCTACCAAACACACATACACTTACTAGGAAGCCTGGTCCAAAAAAACCATATGAGGAACTATTCCCGGTGTATTATCATGAAGATATGTGGTACAAAATCCACATGAATGCATGAGAACTTGTAGAAAGAGACTTGTAAAAGGAAAGATGATTTTTGCCCCAAGCAAGGACCAGGAGTTCCCAAAATTATCTGAATGAATAAAGTGAAATAAACTAACAGGCCTTGAGATTGCAGGAGACCCTGATACTAGTTTTGCTTACACGTGCTGATAAAAAAATTGGAGTTTTCAGTATTACTTTCCTGGTCATTGGGTTTCACAATTGTCTTTCACCCCTGCCGTGGTTTTTCACAGAGAGTTCCCATTTGCCTACAAGTTCAGTTCCAATGTTCAATATGCCAGTGAAAAAACAGATTGATGACCATGATTCACATGCATCTGATCTTTCGAACTGCACCCAACCAACTGTGGAACATCCGCAGTGATGCCTGAGCAAGAGTGGGGTTAGTGATGAGGAATTGGCTAATAAGTCTACATATGTATTATCTGGAAACTCAACAAGGTCCTCAGCAAGAAAAATACTTATCTACTGCTCAAGGCAGGGCTGCAAGGCTCAGGGCAGGAGTTAAAGGCCCCAGAAGCAGGACAGGTGTGTCCTACAGACTTGTATTACCTCATTTGACTGCCAGTGCCCAGATCTTGCAATCTCCCTGAAATTGATCCATGCTTCTTCAATTCTGTCCATGTTTGATGCTTGGATCAGCTCATTCTGTTTTTTTGAAGTGGTAGGAATTTTGGGAGCCATGGAAGTGTACTGTAGAGGCTGTCCACAACAAGAAGATTGCAAAATTACAAGAAACAAGTTAGTAAAAGGCAATGAAACACAGTTTTCACATCTATGAAATCCAATAACAGGGACAATGGAATAATGAAGAGAATACCAAAACAGGAGTCAGACCTGCAACAAGCTCATGAAGGTTAAATGCTGTGTTTGCACTACTCTAATTGCCACACATTACTGGCACCTGAATGAACTGGCTCTACAGTTACCAGATTTTTGATAAACGATTCTGAACTGAGGAAAGCACAACAATCTGATTAAGCATGGGTAAGTTCAAAAGCTTTGTTATCAAACACAGTTCTCAAAAGCAAACTTCTCATTAGTGGACACAAATAGACAAATATAAAACATTTCTCACCAGGACCATGGAATTCCAAATTGTGCACCAGTCCATCCAACATCGTATTCAGAGTCTGTGAAAATCAAAGATACCAAAAGCCATATATGGCAAACAAATTACCATAAGGTCAGTCATCCGTAATACAACTCTGTGCTGTGATCACTAATATCATGTTTGCTAACCAATATTTGCAATATACTAAAATTATTCCAAGAGGTCACCACACAGTGAGACCAGTTTACAAGATGCTTTAACTGATCATTGTGTGATTGCCTGCTCTAAAATTCCTGGGACTCCATTCTGGTCCCAGACAATTTGCCTTCACAAGTGATCTAATACAGCATTGAAATCAAGAGCTGCTGTTGTTACTGTCTGCATATTTTGCCATATTCAGTAAGTCCTGTGCTTGAACCCCACATAGTTACAAGAATATGCCTGCCCTGTGTATTTCCAGCGTTAAATCCTGCAATAAGTATCATGATGCATTAGTACAGGTCTCCATTACACAAGCCAAATTACTGAAAATGCACTTGAGCAAATAGATGCCAGAATATAGTACTGGTGCAAATGCTATTGCAAAAATCAAGGCCACAGACTCTGTATGACAAGGCTATGGAATGGAGCTTGAATATTTTAATTTATTGTTGCTGTCTTGAGATGTACCACAGGTACACAAGTACTTATATTTACTATGCCAAGAAGTAACTAGAGCATAAATCTGACATGAGCTTTGATGGATCAGCCAGCTTACTTCTGTGGTGCAGCCAGTTACCCTTCACCCCAGTTTCAGGAAGCAAGGCAGTGGGGTAAGGCTGCACAAAGGTGGCCACTATCTCCCCAGAAAGCAACTCCTGCACTGAGACTGCATACTTGAATGATCAACCAGGCCTCCGGGTATCATCTACAATTTTGTTGCAAAAGTATGAGTCAGGAGCAATAGACATAATAGCTTGCCCCAAACACTAGATAGCATCAGCCTTGTAACTTGCAATAGTGGCATCCAATGGAGGAACAAGTTTCTTACTACATGGGTCAAACATGGCTCACTTGGACAAGACCACTCCAGAGTCCCCTGCAACACAGGATGGAAATCATCTTTTTGTCTCCAGACTGCCAGCCATGGAATCTGGTCTCTCTGCTTCTCTTGAATTGTACAGATCCCACACCCAGTTGTGATTTGAGTCTTCTGCTCAGGTGAGTCAGCCTTAAAGTCTTCACATAGGTTGCCCCAATGAGAGGAACCACATAGAGAAGGAGATGCTTATGTATGGAGCACCTAGCTCAGTAACAGCAGCTGTGAAATAAACAAGGGATGCATACAGTTGAACTTAAATGCTGTGGACCAACTGAGAAGAATAGGAATTATCTCCGGCTGCGCAACATGATGCTTTGCTTCAACAGAAGCTGACGTAGCTTCTTGACTAGGCCAGAAGTGCTCATTAGGTGGTTCTCAAAAGTTTTGCGAAGAATTCCCAAGCTTGGATTATTCGCACAGCTTCCCACATTCAGCAGTGTCTGAAAGAGATTCTGCCATAGCTCTACATTCCAGTATCTGCAACACCATCAGAAGTCAAGTAACATGTATGCCTTCAGAGATGAAAAACACCAGAGGCTTCAATTCCTTCAACGCTTCTTCTGAAATACAGAACCACTCAGTTTTGCAACATCTGGACATGTCCTACAAGAGGAAGAGAATTACAGCAAGGAGAATACCGTTTGTAGGGTGCTTTAGGAGAATAGATGGGACAGGAGTCTGATCCACAGCTCTTCTGAATCTCCATGTAGCTGCCATGTAGCAAGCAGTGTACCACACCACATAAACCATATGTGTCCACCTGTTCAATATTTCAGTTAAGCTTCTTGCTTGCTGTCACATGCTTATGAATGACATCACTAACAAACTTCACAGGACATACTTTAACAGTCACAAGATTGATTGCTGATAATGGAAACTAGATTGATGACTGAGGGCTCCAAAGACACTTGAAACAAATCCAAAGTGCAACCTGAAAAGTCCAAGGCCTTTTCTCCAGCATTTCTATACACCGGAATGCAACAGTGTTGCTGTCTCCTATGAATTCCATCCCTTCAGGAAATAGATTTGTGTCAATGCTTCGGCCCCAGTCTATCAAGCAAAGCCCCTGCACAAGGATTGAAGCTTTCTTATACAAAGGAATAACCAATAAGAATATTTCCCTTTGGAATTCATGGCCTGTCCAGTACTTGTTCATTCTCCTCAACAGCATATACATAGAAAAGATATCATTCATGCCTATCCACAGCTTGCATATATCACTCATAAAAGATCAAACCTGATGTTTCCAGCGCCCAGGCCGATCAGGCGGCCACTCTTCCCAATCCTCACTGCAAAATGTGCACTTCAGATAGTGAAAACAGGCTTCATACAACATTCCAGAAAGGACACCAGTCTCTGAAGAAGTATTCGTATGATATCAGAGTCATGAAAAATGAGAAATGAAAATGAGTTCCATCTGCATAATGTCTGTTGTCACAGCAAAGGGCAGACCTAAACACACCTGTCACTACGTATGAGGAGATTATCAGGCTTGAGGTCCCCATGGATGAGGCCAACTCTGTGCAAAACTTCCAGCATATCCAGCATCTCAATTGTGTAGTACATACAAAGAACTTCATCCATGCGTTGCCCAAGTGCAAGATAAGCATTCACCAGTTCCTGCATGCAAAAAGACCAAACTGCACTGAATTTTCCAGATCACTCCAGTAAGTTAACATCTGCAAAAGAAAATTAATGTAGTGTCTACAGCAAGCACAGTAATCACCGAGCTCAGAATGGTTAATACATAAGGTTACTTGTGCGTACCTGAAGGGTGCCATACTGGCAGTAATCACACATCATAAAGCTACAATCTGAGTAGACATGGATTTTATGAGCATACCCATAGAAGCACCTCTACAAGAGCAACAATTGAGTAACTGTCAGACCACACCTAGGCAAAATCATTTTGCACAAGTTTGAGACAACAAATACAACCACTCCTGTAGCAGACTTTCTGGAAATAGAGTACACTATACACAGTGCCACCTGAAATTAAATAGGAAAACAAGCAAACAAACTCAAGATGGGGGTGGAAAACAAAAGTGATTTGGACACACCTCCTCAGAAGGGATCTGTATGTCAAGCTGCTTATAGATATAGAACTCCCAAGGGCAAGCAGGCTTTTGGACCTGTATCCATGACCACACAAACCTAGCTGAATACAAGGAACACAGCTTGGTATCTCAGTTGCTGTCAGTCAAAAAAGGACTTGACCTTCTTCTGAGCTACGTCATTGCAAGGTGAAAACTTATGTCTCACTTTTGAGATCTCTGGTCAAGCACCATATAAAAGTTATTCAATTTACCTCTCAAACTACCTAACATTCATGAACATGATCTCCACATCCACCATAGCTGTGGACCCATACATTAATTTGTCAGCTCCCTTTTCAAGCACCCCAGGGAATTCTACAGTCTCTAGCTACATAACTAAGCAGGAAATACACCTTCAGAGGTCACATGCAAACCTTTAACACAACACGACAGTCATCTCTTCCATAACCATCTTCAACCTCAGCTTCATAGACCTGGGCAAAAGCACCTTTCCCTGTGCACCTTTTCATGTGATAGGTGCTGGACCCTACATCAAGGCATAACTGTTAGTTTGAGGGTATTTCCACTTTTCACCACAATGTTCTTTTGGTTGTCCTTCTGTCTCCAATTTGGTATTGTTTGCATGATAAGAAAGTAGTGTAAGAAGCCCACATATACATTTCTTTCATCCATGACTTCACAATACGGCAGATGTGCTCACCAAGCTTCAGTGTTTTGTTTCGCACACCAGACTTCAACATTGAGAGACTTACAGTCCCAGTATACTTCTTAGTACTTGGTAAATAACCCTGCATTCAAACCAGACAGGAATCAGATGAGTGATTCCAGGCACATGGTTATTACTACTGAAGATGAAATTCTTATTGAAAGTGTGTCCGACTTCACAACTGATATTGTTAAAAACCTGGTGTTGCTAAAAGCTATTAGATGGCTTGACACAAGTTATTTGCAAAAAAATATTCTACTCCATTGCAATCATACTGCAGTCAGCTGTATGGTATTTATCATCACCAACATCAGCTAGCATTGTACCTCATATTCTGTTAGAGGTGGATTCAAATCTTTCAGAAGCTTCAAGACCAGAGCTTCCTCCCAGGGATACACAGAGTCTTTCCCCAGATTGCTTTCATTTTTTGTGTCCATAGTCTGTAAATTTGGTACAAAATTAGGAATTTCAAAATTCTGTGAATCAAAGTCCCTGGTTACAAAAGCTGGTACTCTGGACCTCATGCCCGGGGAAAACCCAGCTTTTGGTTTGGATGTGTTGCAGGAAATCGGATCAGTAAACATTGAAAGAATGTCTGCTACAGCATCTTGTGTAGTGTCAACTAGACATTGGTGATCCATTGTGTCCTGAGCATTTGCATCAAGATCAATTGAATGTTGTTCGGTAGATGGTCTGCTGCCAGCAATTTCATCTCCATCAACTAACACAGAATTATCAACAGGCCCACAACCCCTGGGTGGAGAAGGACAGTGAAGAAGTAAACCCTTATCAATCCTATTAACAGAACAATGGTTGATCAGCACATTCTTAGATTGACTAGCTGATCTTGCTGGGAGGAAATGAGCCACAGGAAGTTCATGCCCTGCCCTTTCCTCCTTCTGTGTGTATCCCCTCAGCAAACCAACTACATTTCTGTCTTGCAAGTCATCATTGCTCTCCAGCCATCTAGTAATAGATGGAGGAACTTCCTTTTCCTTGAAGCCAACATTTGCTCTCAGGAAGCCCAAAGGCTTCTCTTTGCCATTGACCTCATCAGCAAGATTTTCACATGAACTAGTCCATTGAGGCCCTGATTGGGCAGGTTTCCAATGCAATAGCCTTGCTTCCTCAAAACTGGCCTCCATTTTTTCTGTGCTCATCCCATATATCATCCATCCAACAAGAGTAGGGGGGTTTGAATTAGTTTCAGCCCTGAGAGTTTTGGCAGGACCTGGTTCTGTAATTATAAACCCCCCAAAACCTGCCAAGAGTTAGCTAAACAATCACTGCATCAAGCAGGAGGATCAGAAGATATGAATGACCTCCACTAAAGCATCCTACAAACTCTGAGCTGGTGTGAACCTGAGTTTTGACAAGCTCCTGTGTCTTCATATGAATGTGCAAAACCATTTGGTCTCTCTGGCCCTAATTTCATCATGCAAGACAATGCCTGTTGCTGCTGCACAAGTTTGCAAATATGGATCAGTATTCAGGTATAACATCAATCCACAGGGGCATCAATCTATACTGCACTCCAACCTCTAGTGATTTACAGACCATCAGTGTTTGATCTTTATCCACAAAGTCATGAAAACCCATAGCTCCTCAAATCCCTTCCATCTGGCAATGGTGGCAAACTTAGCCTGGGACATGAGTGCACATGAATACAAGGCCAATACCACTGGAAGTAAGACATAAAATAGTCATCAACAAAAATGCCAACTAACCTCTCGCTGTGTGCGCTCATGGCGTAAGTTCATCCGATGGAGGAAAGATTCATACATATTTTTCAGCCTTCCAATTGGCTGTGCTTGCCTGCACTCATGTTCTGCACCCCTCAGTTCCTGTTGGTCTTCCTGAAACTAAATTGCAGCATATGGTCCCTCATTAACAATGGAAAATGAGTGGGACCAAATTAACAATTTCCTATTTTCTGATGCAGAGTTTGTTGAATTCAAGTTGCAGTAGAAGTGCTGAACTGATGATGTTTTGTGTATACCTTGAAACACCAAGCTCGTAAATTTGTTTGGCCTTGGTAAAATTCCTGCGAAGTTCCAGGCATGTTCCATATGCTTCATAGAAGAGTGCATGCTCTTGGCCTATTTTCCCCTCCAAACCCGAAAGGACGTCTGCAGGTTCTGGGCAGCAGTCTGCCTACAAGGACAGTGAGCACACCCAAAACAAACCACAGAAAATGGGATGTGATTCTGTTTGTCCTTGCAAGTATCCTCCATGTGAGATAGATACAATTCAAATGGGGAAAAGTTGTCAGATACTAAGAGAGGCTGCCTTACATATTGCACCCACACTCTTAGGTAACGAATGTCAGATACGTAGCGCTCATCTGTTTCAAATGCTTGAGCACACGCCTGCAGCCATGGCTGCAAATCCTCTGGCTGTGACTCTTTCAACCAGTTAATGTACCTGCTCCCAGTTGAGCTCCCAGGCAAACAGTGAGATGATACATGCACACAACAAGGAATCACACTGTCAATTGAATTGCAGCTCACCAGTGCATTAGGTAGCCACCAGTGGTAAGAATATGCAAGTAGGCAGAGAAGAGGACTAATTGTCGCATGGAGGAAGAAACAAACCCGCTCCCGTTGATAGAAAGAAACCACTTACCGAAGCCAGGGTTGAAGAGGATCATCGCCCTGATAATTGATTATGGCCGCAGCCAGTTCTCTGCCAGATTTCAACCACAGATCCAAACAGTCTTCATCCAGACACTAGAAACCGCCATGACCTAATGCTGGTCAAGCTAAAGGAGGAGGAGAAGAAGCAAGAAAATTACAACAACAAGCAGAACAGACCTGGCCAGGTTGTTCTTTGACATGTTGGCGATGAACTCGTGCTGCTTTGCTCGTTGCTCGTCCATTCTACGGTGCAATGCTCATGATACGTAGACACCGATTAGCGTGAAGATAGAGAGAGAGATGTTCTTGCCTGAGGGAGAGCCGGAGCAGCAGAAGCGAACTGTGGAAGGAATTAGGGTTTGAAGAATGAGCATCGGGGTTTTGAACTTGCCCGTCTTCCCGCCAAAAACCCTCCCCCATCAGAGTGTTTGTTTAAGTGGCGATCATCCATAATAGGAAGATGTCGAGAAAATGGCGATCAGCCCTAGGAAGATTTAGCCAAATCGGCAAATAAAGAAGATATTAAGTTTAAATGTTTAATTAACTTTTTATATTTATGGCTACACAGGAAAAACCGAAAATATAGAAGTTTCACAACCTCTACTTTTGGCGATTGAAACCACCCCAAAACATGTCATTTTAATTTATTAATTTATTTATATTTCGGTTTTTTCGCAATTTTTCGCCTGTTAAGAAAAGGCTGCTCCCTACGGAAAAGTTGAAATTTTTTCACGCGCTCGCTGGGCCTCTTTGCAACGCTCGTAGGGCCTCTCGCTAGGTAGTAGGTAATAAGAGGGTTGCAAACAAATCAATGAAGACTGTGTGGAGTCCCTTATGAAGGGTCGAGGCCCCCTGTCTTGAGACCCTTTTTCTGGGAATTTGAGGTTCTTGTCATGATGAGATTTTGAAGTGTATTTTTCGGACCCTCCCCAGCCTGAATTTTTCACTGTACCTTCCGAAATCAGGAAGGCCCAGTACAGCCTGTCAACTTGGCCTTAAGGATTTCAGGAGGTACAATTCCGATTTTTTCTTTTAAAGTCTTCTTTTCTTTTTCTGTTGCCTTTTCTAAGTACGATTCAAGCCAATGGAAAGATAACAGGAAAACTAAGCCAATTTCTTTACATAGTTGAAGGGTTTGAAAATAGACCCTTCCCGATTTTCAACCCGGCCTTAGACTGGGATCTCATCTTAGGAACTTCCCACCTTAGGACCTACCATGGTCCCAAACATGGGTTAAACCATTGAGCTGTAAATCCTCACTGAGGTTTAAATGTAACATATATACAAACCAACCAAAGGCCTATGAAAGGAGGGGCTCATTCCAAGAGTGATAGATGGGAGACCCAATAGCCAAGAAAAACCACAAAGGCAAAGCCTAACTAAAAGCAAATCCATGAACACTTTCTAACAAAGGTTGGGGGCTGGGGGGAGTCCTTGTAGGTAGAAAACCAAGCATATAAGCTCAGCCTTGGCAAGTGAGCCTTGAAGAGTGTGTTTCATGGGCCTTGATGTAATAAAGGAGGAACTTGAATCAATGTCTACGGTTCTTGGATCAATGGGAGGCACTTGAAAGGGTTGGGGGGGATGGGACATTAGTCCTCATGTTTTGTTGCATAGGTGTTTTATTTGGTTGTTGTAACAAAGATGAGGTTTGGACAAAAGTTCACTTGCGTTGTACTAATGTCCATAGATCTTCCAAGCATTTTGTTGATGTGTTTTGTTTGTACATTTGTAGCGGGGTTTGAAAAGGATAGGATGTTGTTTGGTGTAGTTGGTAGTTTTATTGAAAGACTTCAGAGGTCCCTTAGGTGTGCCCTCTCTTTGCTTTGGACCTAGATTGTAGGGTTGGTTAATGCACCTCTACTTGATGAAAATAAACCTTGCATTACCTTTTGATTAATTGCACTTCTACTTGATGAAAGTAAACCTTGTAATACATATTTGAAAATAATGTTTACTACAATCTTCAAGGATGGAGCTTGCGTGAAGGTTGGAACGACTTCTAAAATAATTGAGGTTGGTTGTATGGATGGACCTTGAATAAGTATATTGGCTTAATCTAAAGATGTAACTTGGAAAAGATGTTGGATCACCTTTTGAGTTGGGTGAAACAAAAGGCTTTAGCTTTTGTATGGGTTAAAAGTGCAAGCCATTGGTTGTGACCAAAAAAAAATGAAGGTGGGGTTAAATTCCACATGAACAAATTAGTCAAGTTTGCAAACATGTTCTCTTTTGTCCACATGGCTATGAAAGCTTCCTTTAGGGCTTTACCTTTTTTGGGGCTCTTGGAATGTTTGTGAAGTTTCCATCAAACTTGAATTCCATTCCTACATGGATTGTTTGTTGCCAAGTAACCAAGAGGACTTTGTTTAAGTGAAAGATTTCGTGCCTCAAGTCATGCTCATAGCATTAACACCATATGTACCAAAAAAATCCAACCATTAGGAGGTTTTATAATGTTACTGAATTGATCTTCAAACTAAAGCTCTAATTGTTTTTGCTAATCCACTATGGTCTAAAAGTTTAAAGGAGGGGGGGGGGAGGTTGTTAAGGGTATAAATTTCATTTATACTAGGTCAGCCTATGAGCATCTTAATAACTAAGTAATTATTAGTGACAAATTATTTATTACCCTTTAATTTTGTTTAAATTGAAGCCATTAGGTTAGTTAGTCCATGGAAATGGGTGATTGGTATATGTTTACCAATCAATTAAAATGGATTTATGAACGAATTAGGGTAAGGGCCCAATCTGTTTTAATAGGAAAAAATGTGAACTTTTGTGTGATCTTGTGAAAGATGTAACCAAGAAAAGTGACCCCAATGAGGTTGTGGTAAGCTTCATGGAGATTTGTTTTTACATCTTCATGCAAGTTGGTTTTGAATTTGAAAGTGTTGTTTGCATTGTCAAAATTTGGTAGATTGAGTAGAAAAGGTTGTTTGAATCTAAAGACTAGATTGGATGGAGAGGAATGCAAAATATTTGGATTTTTTCAAGGGTTTGTGGTTGGAATTTTGAATTGTTAAAGTGTATGTGGTTGGGATTTCTACTTGGGACCACCAAGGCGTAGATTTTGGTGATTTTATTTGGGTGTTGGGTGTTAAAGTTCTAGTTGGGTGGTTGTTTGAATCAACATAAGGTTTTTGAAAGGAGTTAAAAAAATTGTTAGTGGCCATTTGAGTGTTGGAGTTGAAGGTATTCGCGCAGGAGCAAGTTTCCCAATCCTAGGGAGGCTACTAAGAGAGAGGATCCTTTGTTGGTTTTTGACTAATTGATGGATAGCCAAAAATTCTTTTTCTAATATTGGCCAACGACCCTTGCATTGTCATTTAGTTGAGCAAACCCATCCACAAAGGATCCAAATTGGACTTGGGGCACTTTGCTTAGGCAATTCAACAAATCTGGGTGTATTTCCAAAGCACCACCTTCTGCATGTGAAGTCACTTTGACAAGATGCCAAGATTGCTAGCTTGCATGAAGATCTAAAATGGTTATTGGATTTACTTACAAGGCATTGCCTAGCACTATAAATGTGTGAAGGATTTGAGGGCCACAACATTGTGTCAAAACTTTTAAAATTTCAAGCAATCTACATAGGTTTTGAACTCAACATTGTTTGGAACATACAACAATCTTTTGTGAATTTAGGACTTCATGGCACTCTTCTAGGTCACCATTGCCTTCATCGCTCAGGTTTCACCAAAACTATTGTTGGGATTTTCTAACTAAACTCCTCCTAACACTCTCCTCTTGTTGTCCTCACCACACTTGTGCTATTGCTCGTTCTTCCCCACTATACCACCGAGCCATCACCCCTAAGAATATTTCCTATTTTAGGTGCATCTGAGGTTATGGAATATTTGTTATTCTAAGCTATTGTTGGTTTGAACTTGCTAGAGTGTCCAAAAAGTATACACACAATGTGCAAAAATCTGAACTTAAAAAAAAGAAAAAAGCAAGCTTCATGTAATTTAATGGAGCAAAACGAATCCTCGGGTAGAAAACAAATCAGATCTGAAAACCAACTATCTCTCAAGATTAAACAACTGGAGAGCTAAGAAAACTGAAAGATTGTAGGCAATTATTGTGTCGACTTATTACCTAGTGGTCTCAACTTTGCATAGTCAGGAAGATGTAAGTAGATATAGGTTGTTGCTACTAAGGTAGCCACAACTTTCCATGTTGTGTGCACAAATATCTACCAGATGTATTGTAAAACCACAAACTTGAAATACTTTACTTTGCTCCGAGAATAAACCCAAAGAAGAATCATGAGTAACAAGCATACAAGTGTTGTTCATATTTTCAAAAAACCCATGTGATGTTGTATTTGCATGCAAGGGAGAGTTTTTGTTTCTTTCTAAATGAAAGACATCTGACACTTTACTTGAAAACATGTCCAAAGTTCTTAGCTACCTCCCTCATCGTAGGCTCCCCTTTATTTTGGGATTGCCCTCCACTTGGGGGGCTTTTAACCCTACACATAAAAACACTCATTGGTGGGAATAACATGACATCATTTGCAACATATATAAAAAAGGCAAGTTGTTCTTTCAAGTGTAATGTTTGAAGAATGATGATGGATGGCTCTAGGTGACATGCTCATTGGGATGAATACAATAGAAATTTGCATTGCATCTTTGTGAATCAAAGATGAATCAGAACAGAATGCTGATAGATTAGTAAAGAGTTGAGGAAAGAGAAAAAGGAGTAAAAGCTACATGATTGAATGACATGGAAGGAGTGGCACACAGGGGTGTCATCTGAAGAGACTTGGGCCACCCCCTTTATAGATTACATTGGCTTCTCAAAAGCACCGAATCCTTAAATAATGAAAAAGAAAGGGTGGTGTTAGTGAAAACTTGCAGGAGTTGCCCGCAGTATGTTCCTATGTGAACACTCAATAGTGTTTCAGATTGTCCTGTTCATTCAACAAGATCATCCACTTGTGAGACTCTGCAATGCACATCACATCTGACTAAGGAAATGGGAATGTACAGCCACAGCACAATCTCACAGGAAAAACCTGAACAAATCAAATAGTGATCTAGGAAAGAATTGCTGAACCTCCTGAAGTTTTCTCATCTGCCACTAAATTCTATTTTCTAGAATACTCCTTGTCAATAGCTGAGAAGATCGGTCAACATTCGGTTGCACCCTCGTTACCTAGAAATCACTCCAAATCATTGAATGCCCATGTGTGATGGTTTCCCAATGGGCTCGTATCTTGAGATTGGCACTTGTGAAACAGACTCAAACAGCTGGGGCAGGGATGCTACCCTTGGGAGGTTCAGAAGCAGATCACCTGTGGAGCTGTTCCTGCTTAGGCATTGCATTACCGAGTTGAATGAGGGGTCCAACATGGCATTGAACTTGGGTAGCCTGGGACTAGAGTGCTGCTCATTTGTACGACCTATGAAATCTTCAGGTCCAAAGTCAGCTTGACAATAATCTGCACCACTATCTGGGCCAGAGTTTGTGTTGCAATATCCATAGTGTACATCAGAAACAAAACCCTCAGTTTGAGGATGGCTACCTGGCCCTGTTTGAAAATCTCTGGCCAAGGCAGCCTGCATAGAGCTCATCCTAGCAGCAAGCAAGATAGCCTGTTCATTAGAAAAAGTAGCTGAAGAATCTCCAAGCAGCATCTGAGCTATCTCATCCAGAATTATTCTGTTTGAGGCCGTCACACTGTTGCTGCCAGAAAGATCATTCAAAGATGGCTTTAGCTCATGCTCATCATAACTCATGGCAGATGAGTAAGTAGGGTTCACAGTGCCAAAGGGAGTAGAACTTGTGAACTCCTTTTTAGTGTCATAGTCCTCGCTGTCACTATTATCACAATCCGATATACCACCTTCGCTACGTCGGATCTCCACAACTGCCAAAGACCAAAATTTTAGTTCAGGTCTAAGTAATATTACATATATAGCACATGAATCTCATGAACAAACGTGTGGGTACAATCCAAATCTGAACATAATCACCATCTGGCACAATCTTCATGAAAAGTCAAAGGTGTCTACTACCCTTGAATGCAATCAGATAGGATACCCTCCAATAAGTCAGAGATACAAATAAACATAATGAGATATGATGCAGTACCAGAACTTGGGGAAGAGATGTCACTCATGTGCATATCCATTGCTCTTGAATCTGCTTCTGTCTTGGGGATAACCCCTGTCCTCCTACACCTCCCTTGAAGAGGTGAGTAAGGACATGAGGGAGGCTGTGGCTGGTAATTCAACCCTTCCAAGGCATGTGTCAAAGGACTCGAAAGGTGCAGAGCAGACTGCTCTTCAAATATGGAGTCACTATGGCCACACAGAGGGATTGACCCTGAGACTGCTGTTCCCTCCAAGAGGGCCTTCAGGTGAGGGTCACACTGGACAAGCTTCTCATAGTGTTTGTTTAGTACACCCTCTGGAAACTGTAGTGAATGCCGTCTGCAATTAAGACAAAAGATAATAATTAATTGATTGGCAAAAGAAGGCATATAATGGATGCAGCAAATAATAATTCTAAAACTCTGTTCACCCATTATTCTGAAGTTGCAAGGACAGAAACTGATTTGAACTCCTGCAAACACAACATGAAAAGAAACTGGTGGCGGGAGCTCAACTCATTCCCCCACATATGCCATGACCATAGTACCAGAGCCTAAAGGCAACATATATGACTGAACATAGATTAGAACTAAGGACAAATAACAATGATGCAGAACCCTTCACCCTGTTGTTCAGCACTAGTATAACAAATACAAAGACTCCACCAATTGAAACACTGCAAGATTTACTGACTTGAAAGTAGTTGCTTGTCCCCCAGTGAAGTCAGAAGTAGCCTGCCACAGGGTATGCTTTCTCGGTTGGGGGTTGGTCTCCTTGAAAAACAAAGGAGGTCGAGATACCTGAGAACAACCAATTAACTTAATATCCAACCAAACATTCATTGGGCAACAAACCATAGATAGCTCAACTTTGATATGCTTCATGCAATGGTTAACTAATCAACACAAATCAGATCTGAGGTGAGATATCTATCAGATTACAAAGCATATTCAACACTTTAAAGGTAACCTTAATGTCAGTTCCAGCAAAACCAAATTGAAGATGACCAGAATGACTGCAGTCATAACCTTGCACTCACAAAGCATCAGACCATTGCCTTCCTCACGAATGGCAATGACTAGCTTCCATTACTCCCTACTGACTTTGTCAGCTCTGGATAGTGGGTGTAGATAATCTGCTCAAAACTTCAGGCAAACAGCTACACATAAATCTGCATCTTAAGTTCTCATTTCCATAGCAATGGGAAGACTCAATCTTGACATTGGCTAGCACTCCCAAGAGACATAGCCAGCGGGCATCACATCTAAGTTAGAGTTCATACTTCAATCTCAAGAGATCCAGGAAGGTCGTCTGGGCAGGTTGCCTTCATTGCAGAGATGTCAGACCACTGGATTTCAATCTTGCTTTTCAGGCCACTGTCCAGAACCTCCCATACAAGCTTGCGCTTTGCATAATAGCATTTGGCAACAAGATCTCCCTCATACCTTGAAACACGCTGAACCCCAAACATCATGGCCAAAATCCCCACCTCGTATTTCAATTTTAGTCACATGCACTTCATATATAAACCAACAAACAATCACTTCTGGCAAGCATAAATATTACCCACTACCTATACATCAGGTTGCAGAATGGAACTCTGTTACTGCATAACCCACATACACTTTACCAATGTCTGCTTAACAATTCAGAGGTCTTACCTCCCATGTCCCAATCTTTAGTGTGGATGCTGAAAAATTTGATGCTTTCAGCTTGTCTTGAGCAGCAGATCTGCCAGGGGCTGAACACTTCTCAACTCTGCCACTTTTGCAAAGTCCTCGGTCTGAGCTTTCACAACTAGGAGGATCAGATTCAGATCTGCTGTGTGTCAATTGCAATGTAATAAGATCCAACAATGAAGGAGTCTTCTTAAGGGTCAACCCAAGAGGGCTTGGCTCCTCCAAAGGGTGACAAGGGGGGGCAGAAGGGACGGAAATGGGCATAGGTGGAAGTATCCGAGTCATCTTCCTTGCAAGAGAATGCTGCAAATCAACAGTTTTAATTTGAGCAGATCCCTCTCCACTTCCATGAACCAGGGTAGCAGAAGACAAAGAAGTGGCAGGTGGTTGCATGTGACTCTAACAACAACAGAATCCCAGTAGGAAGATCAATTCATTTCCAAAACAAACTCAACCAACAGAGAAACCAACTAGATTTAAGAAGTGAAAAATAGAGAAACAGAAGTGCACCCTCCAAAAAGACAGAAAAAAAAAACCCCCCATCTTGTCAAAGGCAAAACCTTGATCTGCACAAAACAGAGAAATCAAGCACCCAACTCCTAACTGCAAGGTCACAAACTGACATACAAACAATAAGCAACATTCTTTTTCCTGTAACAGCATCATTGTCAGGAGGAGTGTAGGTCTGTCACCTGTATCGTAGCAGCAGGAAGAGAGTCATGGAGCTTGGAGCGCTTCCGACCATGTACATAGTACTCAGACTCTGCACCCTCATCATCTCCTACGTTTCCATACAGCTCTGGCTCTGGCTTGGGAGCTACCAGCGTTGGTGGCACCTGGAGTACCTGCTGCATGCTGCTGGGCCGGGCAGAAAACGGATTACCAACCACACCTCCTCCTCCACCATGGCTCCGCCATTTCTGTACAGGACGCACAGCACACGAGGCTGCAGCAGAGGCGCCCTCGGAAAATGTCACAGTTGCTCCTGCAGCAGAACTATATTTCGTCTGCGTTGCAGGGACTTCATATGCCACCATTCTTCCACGTCTCGTTGCGCCTTTGTCCGAGATTTGACCCTTGATTGAGAAGAGTTCTTCCGCCTTCTCAAGGTTTGTGGCAGAGCGGTCAAAGTTTCTCTCTATCTATCCCCTTTACACGGCGTGTTATTAGCGAAACAAATCTTCCACTCCTTCTACTAAGATCAACCAAGTGCGGCGGCGAGAATCGATAGGTTCACGTAGCATCGCCTCCAAAAGGAAGGAGGAAAACAAAATAAAAGCAGAAGACTTATTATTAGAGAGCACTACTGCACACCGCAACCAGCGGACTGGACTCGGCTCTCACCTGAATGAAATCAACGGCTCGGTGCGTGCGTGCGTGCGGCACAACCGTTTCTCTGAACAAAAGAAAATGGAAGCAAACGCTTGAATGAACAACGGGAAAGCAAAAGAAGTGCAGGACGACGAGGATCACGGTATGCTTCGTGAATCCACAAACGTCTCTAACAGACAAGCCTTCTCTTTTTTTTGCCTCCAATTCACTTTAAACAAAACAGAGAATAAGATTAACGACGAGGGTTACAACACCGCCGGAAACGGAAACGGAAACGGATTAGAAGATCATAAAGATGCGCACAAAAAGCAAAAACGACGACGGATTCTTCCAGATCGAACAGAAACGAAATCAACAACGAAAACACTCCAAAGAAAAAAGACTTCAAGAAAACGGCCGAAATCCAAAGATCCAATCACACAACAACAGCAGCAACAGCAGCGATTACTGCGCAAACAACACTAATAACTAGCAGGAGAACAAAACATGCAACCAAAATAAAAGCAAAGGTGCACGTAAATAGATACTTAGAACCGCCAAACAAGAGTCAGAGCCAAGCGCGAATGAGGAGAGAAACACAGACATAGAAGACAGAGCAGAGCTCACAGACAAACACAAAACGCAAAGAAAAAAGAAAAACCATAGATATCAGGAGAAATTTTCCAAAAAAAAAAAAAAAAAAAAGGCGACGGATAAAGTGCTCACCAGAACACACAAGATCTATTCCGCATATGTCCAGAGAAGTGCCGCGGCGCAGCGGCGCAGGAAATGGCAGCGAAAGAGAGAGAGAGAGAGAGAGGAGCGAGCGAGCACTGAGAGGAGAGAGAAGCGCAGCAACGAAGAAAACTTCTCTCGTTCGAGTGTTGCCTATTTGTTTGTCCTCGGCCATGGCCTCTGGCCCACAGGCCATGACCCCTCAAGTATGACTCAGCATGCCACGAATGGTACTGTATGTACATGACACATGTGATACGTAGAATACGAGTCCACATACGGGCGGCGGCATTGGCTCTCAGGTTCGGAAACAGGTACGTACGTATATATACCGAGGTCAGGTAGGTAGGAAGGACTGTAGGTGTATAGGTTGTAAGGTTGTTGGGTGACCCGGGGGGACCCACTGGTGGGGCCTAGGGCATCTTTGGTAGGTACCTTTTTTGTAGGCCTAATTTTAGGTTCCCGCAAATGAACGTGGGTGGAGTTTTGACCCTTGGTTGGTTTATGTGTCCAGAAAGTTACGTAACTTTTGTACTTACCCTTTTGTACTTACCTCGTTTGTAGGCTGGGAAAAAAACAACTGTGTTGACTTTTTTTTTGCGGGCAGCACCAAAGTTTTCCGAAGATTACTTCCACTCAGATTCAGGAAAAAAGGGATGAATTTTTTTACTAGTGCAGCAGCCTATGCCCAACTTTGGTCCAAGTGTGAACTGGTTACCCTACTAAAGTGTTCCTTCTAAAAATTTATCTTTTGTAATTTAATTGAAATTTCAATGACCCCAAAAAAAAAAAAAAAAAAACTCAAAATTCAATATCCTATTTTTCTTTTCTCCAAAAAAATCCCAAATTTTTTAAATAAATACTAAACCCCAAACACTTTTTAATTTTTATAATAATTTTACTAAATT
>Ga0116227_10004052_pt1 | contig 32033 bp, 19 predicted proteins | sample S1TSphgellanicum_FD_89693 | JGI IMG/M metagenome (GOLD analysis project Ga0116227, IMG submission 89693) | Host-associated microbial communities from peat moss isolated from Minnesota, USA - S1T2_Fb - Sphagnum magellanicum MG | ecosystem: Host-associated > Plants > Peat moss > Unclassified... | reverse complement strand
CTTTAGTCAATTTAAAGGTGTGAATTTTTTCACTAACTACCAAACTAAATCGATAAAAGCCAATTGAGTTGTGATATTAGAATTTATGTTTGAAATTTTGTACCTTATAGGTTGTAAATATTTTTTGTATTTTTTCTCTTTTTATAAAATTTATACATACATTTCGTTTTACAATCCTTCAAATTCCATTATGTCATTCCTCTCAATGGTTTTATAATTCACATCCTATTCCTATGAACTTTCCTAAACATGTGCATGAGTGCGCAAGGAACACTTCAAGAGAAAACATGTAATGAAACTTTGGAGAAAATTGATTTTTGTGCAAATGTGAATTGAACACATTATGTTATTTTCCTTCATTAGTTGTTTGCCCCATGTTCCTCAATCCATACCAACATGGCACTTTTACATACCAACTTTGAAACATTTTATGAATAACTTTATTATCATGATAGATTAATTGAATTAGTTATATCTCAAAAAACCAATAAGTACAACCCAATCATTCATACCATTCAATTGTGTCAATGAAAAGTTCATTCTCCTAATCTTCAACATAAGGTAAAAGGAAAATGACATGTCCATCTCCATGCTTTTAATTCAACCTTTCGCAACATACACTTACAAATTCAATTCCATTTAATTATGTTATAATATGTCTCCTTTATTATTTGTATAAAACATAAACTTGGATCCTAAGCCTCTTTAAACATCCTTATTAACCACACTACATCCCTCCTTCCTTTACATTAGTTGTTAACCAAAAATGTTAACCAAGGAAAAGGTAAGTTTGCAATAAAATGACCAACATGTAGCCACTTGATTGTTTTAAAATATTTTTAAAAAAATAAGTGGGTTGGCCAATCAAGTTGACATGGCTAAACATAATTAGTTATTGCAAATGATAATTTTAAAACCATTGATTATCAAGCTTATATGCAAATTGCTTGAATTGTCATGACCAAAGAAAATGTCATGTTATATTATTGTATAGAATTATATATTAGTAATTTTCAAGAACGTTTTCAAGAAAATATCATTTTCAAACAAGGATACATAATGAAACATTGATTACAATGTTTTAATAGTGTTTTTGGCATTTTAAAATTAAAATTTTAAAACTTATTCAAGTGTTCTTGTCATGGACAATAATATTGATTAGCATCACCATCATTAACATCATCACCAACATCACAATGGATGAATTTCATCCATGAACATCCTTTTTATCCACCATAATTAAATTTCATTTGATTGATGAAGTTCATCCATCACCATCCATTTTTCATTCATAACTTATAATTCAATTATACTTTATTTATAATTTACCTATATTAATTGATTTGAACTATTATTTATAATCTAAAAATGTTTTCAAAAGTGTTCATTGGGAGATGGGCATATGGAAGTTTCTTTGAACTACATCTTAGAAGGGTATAAATAAAAGTAGAAAATTTTCATTACCTTTAGTTAAGGTAGAATCTTGTGCATACTTTATGTTTTGTTTTGATTTTCATGTTTTATGTTTGGAATTTAAACATGATTTTGTCATAATTTGTTTTGATTTTTTTGTACCTTGGAAATCCTTTTGCCCTTGTAATTTGTGTGTTCATGGCAATTTCAATAATATATTTAAAGCATCATTATATAAATAAACCGATAATTTTAAACATTAGTTCAATTTACCACTTCAAAATATGTGAAATTAAACATCGGTTACACACGTTGTTGGTCATTATTGTGAACTTACTTGAAAATGACTATGTGAACCAAATCATTGATTGCCTTTCAAACATAACAATTTTGAAATCATGAGGTGTAACCATCCTAGCAAAATTTACAATTCACAATCATTTAAAAAAAAATTCAAATGCACAAAATGTTGAAAAAAACACTATCACGAGAAAGGGGAAGAATTGTCAATGTTTTATATGTGAGATGATTCGATGCCTAAATTTATTCATATTTACAACATTTTGTTCGAATACATATAAATAGTTTTATTCAACTTGAAATGTAAAAAATATTTAGTTTAAACTATATAAATAACTTAATATGAGAGTTAAATCATGAAGTTTAACTTTTGTCAAGTAAGAAATGATTGATTGGGACAAAACATAAATCATTAGAGGCTCTCAATTGAAAACACAAATAATGTTCAATTAAAATATTCCAAGAATATTTAGAACCATTCTTCATTTATTTCATAGAAATTTTCTTTTTGGACATTATTTTTAAAGACTTTGGCATTTTAAAATATATACAAAGTTTGTTTGTCACGATATTATAATATTACTACTACAATGTGCAAAATATGACAATTCAATGTAGGAAGTGGCTAACTTCTCAATAATTCATGCAAGGGATCACAATATAACAAACATGCATTTCATGTTAAATTGAGGTGAGTGCCTTTTTATAACAAATTTCACATTGGGAAACTCCAATTTATTGTACCATTAGAGTAGTAGTTAGCTTCCCAAACTATAGCGAAAGTTTTTTTTTTTTTTAGTACTAGTGAACCAACAATTACATAAGGTCTACTAAACAATAATTTTTTTGTCATGAAATTTTTCATTGTTGCAAAGAATATTTTTAAAAGGGAAGAAATATTTTGTTAAAATTTTTTTCACTTTCCAAAAAACAATTCACCAAAAATGTAATAAAGTTGGGTTTATGTAGCAAATGTCTCAGAACTTACCTCCCAAGTTGGCAGCAAAGATTTTGGCATTGACTAACAATTGTTTTTTTGGGTTTTGTAACAATCTAATTGAACCCTGTGGCAGAATCACATGGTTTGCACAAGGTTGCTATGTAACCAAAAAGAGAGGGTCCTGAAAATACAGCGCACTGACTGCCTTCAACGAAGCCAAGCGTCCATGTTCTCTTGAGTCACTCGCATACAACTCAGACCTCCAAAAACACAGCACACAACCTATCTACTAACTCTTTTAGATGAGCATCACGAAATCACAGACCTGCAAGCATTTTCTTCCTACACAGCAGCAGAACATGATTTCAATGGATCTATCTCCTGCCTTACACATTTCCCACAGATGCCAGCAAGGGAAACTCTCTTGTTCCATTACAAACTCTGTACATTCCCCAAAAGCACAAGCTTGATTTCTGTCTTTCTGTCTAAGATGTTCACAAAAACATCAGATTCCTAGCACTCTTTGAGCTCTCTCTCTCTCCCTCTCCAATTCTCCTGCAGTAACTTAACTGATTGTCAGGCACAACGGAAGTTTCTAACCTTCAACCAAGCTACTCTTTGTTTCCATGAGGATCACTCCCTCTTTCCTTCTCCGTGCTCTCAGTGCTCTCTGATAACCCCAAACAAAATCTGCCTTACTTCCCTTCACCTAACTTCTTCTTCTCCCCAAAACTCCATCACACCCAAGCATCCTCCATTCAGTTCTACACCAAACTTCTCCATCAAGCTTTTTCCTCCCTTTCCACCTTTCAGCGCATCAATGCAACTCCACTTCTCCCCATCATTCGCACCGCCTTCACTCCTACACATCCACACACAAAATGTCCCATGCACAACCATGCAGCCGTCATGGAGAAAACATCTACCGCCAAAATTAGGACGGCTAATTATACCAAAGCACACCCTCAAGGCCTAGGTGTTCACACTGGGTGGAGACCCACTTTGGTGTGACAGCTATGCCCAAGAAAGGCACTGAATATAGTTTGATTGGGGTGTTTAACATCTTGCCATTTTTATTGTTGATTGCTATAAATAACCAATTTTATAGCAGTTTTTTTTTTATAATAACCTTTACAAGAAGTCATTATTTATTGTTAAATCCCTCTTCAATGTTCACATTTGATGCTACTTCATAAAATTGAAATTAAAACATTGTTATCTAATTTTAAAAATATTTTGAAGTTTGAATTTCGAAATTAAAACAATCCAATAATTTTCTACCTAAAAAAAAACATTGTACTTGTGTTCAAAGTTTTTTTTTTGGGTTTGTTTAGTGCAAAATTATTTCACACAATTGAAAGAAGGTCAATTAGTGATTTTTTTTGGGTGGAATTCTGCCAAGTGGTGACCAAAAAAATGGGCATGTGATTTCAACAAAGGATTTATTGGAAACTTTTCAAAAAATTCATTAGATTTAAATAGTGCATTATTGGAAGTCTCTATAACTAGGCATGACTCTAAAAATAGCTTAATGTCCATCAAAGACAATTGCCATCTAGTGTGAACTAATCCCTAGGATCCTAGCTAGTATAGTGACCAAAGGATTTTGGGAAAAAAACTTTGGTCGCCACCTTCTCAACTTATGGATTTTTTTCTATGAATTTTTTGAAAAATAGGGAAATAAAAGCTAACTTTGCCATATGTAGATTCTCTAGTCCTACAAGTGGAAAAAAAGTGCCAAGTTTATGAAAGAAAATAAACTTTGGACTTTTAAAACATTTTGCTACCAAATAATAAATTTATTTTAAATATTTCATTTTGAAATTAAAATATTCCAAAAAAAAACATTTTTCAAATTTTTAATAAATATTTCTTTTTCATAACACTAAATCTTTAAAAAATTGTGCTTTTTAGAAATAATATAATTTGTGCTTGCCAAAATAGTATGTTATAACTAACACACTAGTGGAAATGTAAAAATTCAAGGGCACATTTCAAATATGTTGAGTTTCCTTTGGAAATTGAAAATTGATTTAATGCTACATTGAATAATTAATATAGGTTTGAATTTTTTTTGACATGTTGGCACATTGTGGTTGTAGTTGAAAGAAACTATTGGTAAATTATGAATAATTGGAGATGGGAACTAACAAACTGAATGGACAACAAATAACTTATGGATTCCCAAAAGACAATGTTATTAGTGAATAAGGAAAAAAAGTAAAATTTTTTTATTATAGTATTATTATAGTGTTATTATTAATAATTAAAATTGGGGTTTTTTTAATGAATAGAAAATGTGATAATGCCCACACATTAAAGATGTAATTAAATATAATGACATTACAAAAAATATAAACTAATAACCATTGAAGTCACTAATAATGTTTTGTAATGTAATAGTTATTAATAAGTATTTATAATGTTTTGTACCTAACATTGGACAGATGTTTTATTTATTAAGAAATCAAATGCCTATGTTTTTCACACATAAGGTTGTATTTTGTAGCAATAAAACATCTTTTCAATACATCAAAGGATATGTAGTTAGATATAATAACATTATAAAAATGTAAAATAATAACCATTTAGGTTATTAGTTCATATTTATAATGTATTGTATTTAATAGTCAAAAAATAATTTATATTTATTAAGAGATTGAATGCTTATGCTTATTAACATATGGGGTTGTAGTTCTTAAAAATAAAACATTTTCCCAATACATCAAAAGAAAAAACAATAATAATGAATTTACTTTAATTCAATTCAATTTTTGAATATTTGTTAAGTTTATGGACATAATTAATTTTTAAAAAATTGTGCTAATAAATGGTTTGTCTATTGTGCATGTAGGGCCACAAGTGCTTATGTTCACATGCTATGTTTAGTTAGTTGTAATGGTCACATGCAACTAGTTGATCATAATCAATTGAAAAAACATAAAACCACGTTACATCAAAGAGGACTAATAGAAACACGTGATGTGATGACATATGTCAACAAGTATGATTCTCCAATTAGTTATCAAGGTAATTTTTTGTTAGATTGTTCCCAAAATAATGGCCTATTAAAAAGAAAAAAATTTAAATACTTTGAGAAAACTCATATAATTATTTGAAAATGTGTAAAGATGTTGGTCCAAGCTATTTTTCAATTGAGAAAAATTACATGTCATTTGGATTATATTGAGAGAGATCCAAGCATTTAAATTTTTAGTCTCAATTTTGAAGTTAGTTTCTTTTGAAAGTGATAACTCTTTGTGGTCATCATCAATAGACCTGAAATTTTGAACAGATATAGAAGACATATATTCAATGTGTTTCCTAAGATTTCAAGGAGTTTAGAGTTGCTGAGAATGAGTTGTAAGTCATTTTGTGTTCAAGTCCCAATTTCATAGAAATAATCTGATCCAAATTTTGGACTTTTAAACAACAATGCTTCAAAGCTATCAAAATACTAATTATGCTGAACATTTTTTTAATTTCAATTTGAAACCCTAGAATCCCAAAAACTTGTTTGGTAACGAAACCAACATTTGAAAATTGACTTTCATATCAAACTCATGTGCAAGGTGGATTGCATTCCCACACCCCACATAATTTTCAACATCTTGTAAGGATTTGTAGCGGGGATCCAACATTTATGCCAACATATTGTGAACCTAACGAGAATCAAATACTTTCAAAAACTGTAAAAAAAGGTCTGGTCACCTTCATCACTTCTTGCTACGTGTTTTTGCTCAACATATGGAACTCAACATCAAATTGGTCACATGTTTCACTCCCATCAACAGATCGATTTGGTTGAAATTCCATGGCCAAAATCAAATTGATTGTAATCACCAAGGCATCAAACAACAACCAATGTCCTCTGGATTGATTTAGCATACATGCAAAAACACCACTAGGTTCAAACACGCAGTGATAGTTTCAACAATGGCCCACACTTGGGCCTTTAGGACTCATTGCTGCAAATTCAATGTTTTTTGCTTGCCATAACACAACATAATTATTGCTTTGAATTCAAATTTTTTTTCAAACATGATTACCTTGCTAACAAGCTTTGTTTTGATGGGAGTTTTCAACTTTCAAGGCTACAACCCACTATCCATGCATGCCCTCTCCCACTTTTGCCTCCTTTTCCTTGATTTCTTTGTCCATGTAATTATTTTTTACAATGCAACTTGAAAATCTTTCACACTCACCAAAATCAATCCCATAGAAACCTTATCATTATTTGTTGCATATTAACATGTTTTAAACATGACATGCCTAAAACAAGTACCTCCATACACCTACAAAATCTTCAAAGACTTGTAATCAACAATAGATCGCAATGTTGTAGCCATGGATCCCAAATTTTTGCCCTTAGTTTTCACAAAGCAAAGAACATGATGGATTAATCCAAAATTTTCTAACAAACCTCAAAATTGTAAAGCCATGGCATTGCCACTAGTTTCTTGAACTTTAAACAATCTTACAATAACATGTTACAAAATCCAACTTTCATCCAAATAGATAATCACTTATGCAAAAATGTCTACCCCACCTTTGAACATCTCGATAATAAAGCTTGTAGACATTATGGTTGTAGTTTCAAGACTAGGCAGCACATGCAAATCCATGGTTTTTTTTACCATTGCAAGTAGCACATGTTCCACAAGATTTGAACGAAAAGAAATATTAACACAAAAACATTGGTGAAGAACTAACCTTCATTGCCTAATGTTTTTACATGTTGACAAAACCTTGTATCCTTTGTAGATGTAAGACCAAATCTTCCAAAAAATGTTGTTGTGTTTCATCACCATGCTTATAAGGATGTGTTGAACCAAAAAATGTTATGATTGTAAACCGAAATGGTGTAACCTTTTTCTTCCTTAATTGTCGATTATGATTTATATGCAAAATGGTTTACTATAACAATATTAATTAGTTTTTAAAAAAAATTGCAAGCAAACAAGCATGGGCAACATCAATATGAATTTTCATGGAAATAATGTTGTTAATTTTATTATATTTGATTAATCCCTTACACAAAATAAAACTCTAATTAGGAGTGTTACTAACTTCTTATGGAATCGGTCTACAAATGATGCACCACAATGTCTGTGGGAATTATCGAGATCAATGGGAATTGTCATTAACTACAAAAACTCCCCAATAAATTGAATTTATGTTTTCTAGTTTCCATTTATGAGCTTAAATTGTAATAGTTACAAGATGGAGTTCATCATTCTTTACAAGGTTGCGATCACCTTGTAGGTGGACATTTTCAACATCCAACAAGCCGGTTATTGGATTCCTTTTAAATCTAATCCCTTCATTCATTTTCCTCTTTGAAAAACTCCCAAAAAACTACCATTTCATGTGAAATTAATTTTATGTGAGATTACCATTTCATTTGGTATCATCATTATTACAAATCATGGCTTTTCAAAAGGTTCAACTTGACAAAAATGTTCACATTGACCAAAAGGATGTATGTTTTAACTAAAAACATGGGGCATGAAAAACACATGGTTGTTTTGGTTGGTTTTTTTGACTAAAATGACCATTTCGATCAAATGTTAAATCATACATCTAGTCAAGGAATTTTTTTTAAATGGTCCATCAAGATGCCCATGGCTTAGTAAAATCAATCATACTAAATGGCCATGTTTAGTCAAATTGGCCATATTAATTTAATTAATTAACTTACTTGATGTGCCTACTAAGCTACTTACCTACCTACTTACCTAACATATACCTACCTACATCCTGCTTACCTTTTTACCAAAATATGTCCTACCTACTTACCTATTTACCTATTATCTACTAAAATAACCTATTTATTTACCTACCTATCTATCAACTACTTACATACCATCCACCTACTTATGTCCTATCTACCTAGCTATTGATCTATATACCTACCTACTTACCTATTTATCTAATTACATACCTATATATACCTACCTATTTACTTATTACCTACCTACATACCTACCTATATTTTACATAAGTATGTATGTATGTCTAAAAACATAGGTAGATAAGCATGTGTACTTACCTATTTACCTAGTTAGGTACCTAATTATGAAAAAAATTAAAAGTTCAAATGTTGTTATACACATTGACAAAAAAATTATTGAAGTTCAAAGAAACATGTCAAATCCATTTGGTGTCATATTGTTTTACAAAGTGGTGTGGTGGTTTGATGGCCAAAACATTGGTGTGGAACCAAAGAAATCAGGGTTCAATCCCCCTTACCAACATATATTATGAGGAGTATGTATATTCATATATATACCTTGTACACATGGGTGTAAATGTATGGTATCTAGGTGGGTTGTGTATAGGTAGGTAGGAGGCCATGGTGGGTGGGTTGGTAGGTAATTAATATTTATTTATTTACTACATTTTTATATTTAGAACTTGAGCTATTTTTTATTTTTTTAGTTGCCCAATTTTTTGTCCAATTTTAGTAGTCAAAATATCATCTTATGGTCAATCAAAAAAACCACCAGTCAAGTTGAGCATGTTCAAATCAACTTGTCCAATGTGACTATATGGTCAAATTGACCAAATGTCAAAATGACTAATTTTTGGTCTAGTTTTCCAATCAAATTAAATATTATTTGTAATAACTTAACGTCCTTATTTCCCATTTTTTCCCAATTCAATTATTAGTCCTTTAAATGGTAATGTTGTCAAAACCACAATATTTCAGGTTTTAGTTTGTTGGCATGAGTCAACATGGGATTGGGATTAAACTTATCCACATTCACCAACAATATTGGATTACAATTAGGAAAATGATATTCACTATAGTAAAGGTCAAACCACCATTTCTTAAATTTACCTAAATGTTCCTTTCATCCTTGAGGGAACCAAATAACATAATCACCAAGTTTGAACTTTTTGGGATGATATTAGGTTTGGGACCATAAAACCCTATTCCATTGGGTAACCCCCTTAGTATTTACTATTTCTTGTCTAGTCTTGTCCAACTTTTCCAACTTTAAAATCAGGTTGGTTAGTACCCATAGGGTTTGTGATTATAGTTTTTGCTATTGCCAAAGTTGGAAGCAAATATTCCATAAGCATAAAGGGATGTAAACTATAAACTAATTGAAATGGATTATGGCCAATAGTTACCTTGTATGTTGTACATTGTAAACATAGAAGACGACACTCAAATGCTCATCCCAATCATTTCACTTCTCATTCACAAACATGGTCAACATAATGTAAGTTACCATGTCAGTAGATTTTGCTTACCTATATTCAAAGTAGTGTGCTTGATCAACAAATGATTTACCAACTAGGTAATAGTGTCCTTAATGGAGTGGGCCACTTAATTCATGACCAAGTTTAAAGGACAACCAAATCTAATAAAAATGTATTTATACAAGAACTTAGCGGTAATGACTATTATATTAGTTCATAGTACCTTGGCCTCCACCCATTTAGTGGCATAATCATTGGCCACCAATATGTACTTATTATTAGTGTGCTTCCTTTGGGGTTTGATTGGACTAATGAAATTCAATCCCCATTTCATGAATGGGTCACTTGATAATGTAGTCACTAGCTTAGCCATGTTAGTGTTAGTCAAATTGCCCAACTTTTGGGAACTATCACAAGACTTACAAAAGTGGATAGTGTCCTTGTGAAAAGTGGGCCACTAGTACCTTGTGTCCAAAAAAATTTAGATGGTAATATTGTCAACAAAAAAATGATCACCACCTACACTTTTATGAAGCTCATTGAGAACGATAATTACTTCCTCTAGATCCAAGCATCAACATAACACCATGTCCTACCCTAATGGTAAATTCAACCATCCATTAGTGTGAACCTCAAAGCTTTTAAGGCTATCCATTTTTAAAAATCTAGACGGTAATTGTCAAGAAAAGTACTTGTGAAAAAGTAATTTTTAACATGTTGCAACCAATCATGTTGCATAGCTAATAATGTGGCATCTAATGTTTGGTTTGAAACACCATGTGGTTTAACTACGTGAGGTAATCTTGACAATGCATATATACTCCAAATGGGTTTTCCTAGGCTTGTAAATGATAGTAAAATCATATTCCAAAATTAAAAATAATCATCTAGTTATCCAACACACCAATGATGACTTGTTGACCAAGTAGGTTAAATCCATATGGTCCACATTTAAAAAAAAAAAAATTAGCCAAAAAATAATGTTTGAATTTGTGAAGGGCATATATCGTTGCTAATGTTTCTCACTTTGCAATGGTATATTGTGCTCCACATTGTTGAATAGGTGTCAAACATACATTATGGGCTAATCAAATTCACCATTGATGTTTTGAAATAACATCATGTATTACCACTAAATTTGATGCATCCACATGTACTTGGAATGATTTGTCCCATTGGGGGGCAATCAAAATTTGTGCCCCCACATATTTCCTTTTGATCATGCCTCTTGACATTTATGGGTCCACAAAAAATCTTTTGATTTTCACATTAATCAAATAATGGGTGCCATGATGAAGGTAAAGTTCTTCACAAAAAATAATAGAATTGGGTGAACCCATTAAATACTTGAATGTCATGAAATTGGGTAGGAGATAACATGTTGACAATTGCTTTGATCTTTTCAGGATCTAGTAGCTTACCCTCCTTGGAAATTGTAAACCCAAGGATCATTTTAAAAAAAACTAAAAAAATACATTTCTTTAAGTTAATGTTAATGCCAAACACTTCACATATTTCAAAGCATTTCCATAACTTCAAGAGATGGGATTCCATGTCGTTAAATATGATAAAATCATCTAAGAAGATATTCATGGAAAAACTCAAATACTTCCAACAATACCTTGCTAACTACTTGTTGATATGTTGGTGGAACATTCTTAAGACCAAAGGCATGGCTACCCACATGAATGCCCCCCCATCGATAATGAATGTCACCTTGTAATTATTATTTAAGGCTATTCAAACTTGATGGTACTTTGAAAATATATTTGAAAATGGTAGACCTCATGCCTTGCAACTTTATTCAATACCTCATACATGCACGGTTATCAATAAAAGTCTTTTTTCGTTGTGGCATTCAATTCTTGAAAATCCATGCAAATTTGTTCTTCTTGGGCATAAGTGGCAACAACTAAGCGGCTTGCTCCATTGGCTGAATAAACTGAACATCTAACAACTTGCCTTTCTTCTTGGGTGCAACCACAAATAACAACAACCAAGCGGCTTGTTCCACTGGCTCATGAACCCAACATCTAACAACTTGACTTAAGATTGACTTTTTTTCAAGCTCCCAACTCCATTTCTCATTTCTACTCAAGTTTAATTAAAAGAAAAAAAAAATCCTATATTTTTTCACCACCCATAAGCACAAGGAAACTTTCACCCTCTCTTAAAATAGTGGCATTCATCTTGCTAGTTAATCACCTTTTTGAAGTTTAATTAAACTAGTTATGTCCCTTCCCCAAATTCAACACTATTATAATTCATGTTTTTAAAAACTATCCAAGTCAATTGCCTTGTCCACCTTGACTAATCAATATTTCCATTTTAAAGGCTCATGACTTGAATAATGTGTATGTTTTTACTAATGAACTTGATTAAAATTACTGTTTAACTATCTATCAAATTGTACATCCGGTCAAGTTGAACAAAAAATTGATCACCTTTGTCAAAATGACCAATGGGTTCTAGTAAAAAAGGTCATATAGTCAAAGTTGGGGAAAAAAAAATGACACGCTTGGTCAAAATGATTAATGGTTTTTCAATCAAATTGAACATGTTATTTTAATTAATAAGCCAAGTTAATTAGTCACTACTTAAACTAGATAAGTAAATTTAACACAAAAAACTAATGATCAATATTGTTTATAGTTATAACATTCACTTATGAGTATAATTTGGACCATATTTTTATTTTTTAATAATTTTTAATTGTTGATGTGGAGGTAGCCTTTAATTTTATTTACACAATTCATTATATTTGGTTGGTGGTTTTTTTTACGTCTCATCAATTGGCAACATGGTACATGAATTAAACCATCCATTTTTAACAGGGTGAAACAAAATTCATGGGTTGCATTTTACACTTACCATAATTTATTAAAAACGCGTCTAATAATCTAAAACCTCACATTTATATTGGAATGGATTAATCATTTTTTTCACATCTTTTTATTATCAACATGTTTACATTAGTTGCACCATTCAATTTTAATATGTTAAAAATTATTACTCATAGATTACATCTTCCACTTATTAAAATATATTGGAACACATGTAATTCGATGTTTTACAATTATTGTTGAATCATTGAATGGGTTTTTTCACATCTCTTGAATTATTAAGATACATACATGAGTTTAATCATCACTAGTAGAAAACCCCCCCTTTTGCAACTATGTTTTCAACTTCATTTTGACTATAAACATATTTGAAAATAACGAAAATAGTTGCAAAATATTTTTTGCAATTGAAAAATATTTTTTAAAATTGCGCACCAAAAGAGTTAACAAGTACAAGTCAACAATGACATTCCAATTGAAAGAATTTGCCACATGTCAACACCACATCAATAGCCATCATTAATCATTTTAGTTGCAAACTATCTTATCAACCTAGTTGCGAAATGTTGTCAAGTTCATTCGTTTAATGGATGAACTTCATCTGTTAACTACGTATGACATTAGCAAAATATTTAGTTGCAATTTCAACTACATTCAACCATGTCAATTGAATGTTTAACCAATGATGTGTTGACACGCAGCACACCCAAAACATTCCACCATTGATCAACCATAGTAGAAATTAAGTTGAAAGGTAAACTATGTTGTAACTATGATGATCAATGCATTTGGCCAATGGTGGGATGACACATGCGATGATTTAATAGGGTTTGGGATGAACCAATAGTTAAATGACACATGACATAACCTAGGCCTATTTATGAATGTGGTGCCTAATCATAGGTAACCATTCAATTACCTAGGCATGGGCTAGGTTTAAACCTAGGCCCCTTAGTTTAGGCTTAGGTTAAAACTAGACTTAGGCACTTAAATTAGGCTTAGACATAAACAACCACCTAGCTTAAATTAGGACTAAACCCAAGTATGAGGTTAGGCCTACACCTAAATGACAAATAAAGTCCTATTTCATTTAACTTAACCTTTAAGGTTGAGTGTTTTTTATTAATTCAACCCAAATGGTTATTACATTTTCATGTTTGATTTTCCATCATTTGAATGCACTTGTTTAATATATAATTTGGATTATTTAAATGGAAACCAAACAATATGGGACAAACATTTTAGTTGTCACCTTGGGAAAACAAACCTAACAACACACATAGGCCTACAACTAAACATTTAAAAATAATTCTCATTTCTTGTTCGATTTAAATGATGTAAAAAGCTACGAAAATACCAATGTGCTCTACATTATCTTTATAAACTCCAAAAAGGACCAACACAAAAAAAACATAAAACATGTCAAAATTAGATAATGTGTTTTTTCAAAAAATGACTCATATATATTTCATTTCTTATTCATTTTTGTGTGATCAAAAAAACTATGGGTGCACCAAACCAAGTTTTACATTATTTCTTTAAGCTTCAAAGGCAAAAGATGAACAAAAAAAAAGAAAAGAGCACAAATGTACTAAAATTTAATGTGTGAATTACGATCGAAGATTTACCCACTTTACTTTCAATGCTCATAACTTCTTCAATTTTTATTTATTTTGAGTGATCTAAGTGGCCATGGGTGCACCAAATTGAGCTTTAAAAACATCATTTTGAGCTTGAAAAGCAAAGGAAATATATATTATGATTTAAAATTCTCTAATAGCTTAAGTGTAGGGTGGTTAACTAGTTCACCCTAGTTATAACCTTGTGATAACGTAATTGCAACTTAATTAGTTACAATTGAGTTACAACCTAGATTTAATTTACTTAAATTTAGACCTAAACTAATAGTCTACTTACCTAGGTTTAGTTAATTATGTTAATTACATATAGTAAATATTTAGCAACAATTTTCAATCCCATATTTTATAGTTAATTAAAATATGATTAATATAAATAGATAATTAGTAAATTATTACACTTATTTAAAAAGTAGTATTATAGTTAATATAGGCTAGGGTGTTATTTAACTATTATTATCAAACTTGTTATAACTATTATAAATTAATATATTCTATATGGAATAAAGATTAAAATATAGTAAAAACATTGAGGTAAATATAGTAATTTGAATTATAAATATTTTTGAAATTATAATTTTTAAAAATAAATTTTTGTAATAACTATGCCAATTATTTTTATTATTTAATAACTAATAAATTGATAATGAAATAAGTAATTTAAAGATATATTTAAACCAATAATTAACATTAGATTAATTATTAAATTAATTCCAAATAATAATAATAAATTAATTATGTTGTAAATGAAATTCAAATTACATAAAAAGAACTATCATTATATGTGTTGAACATAGTATTGTTAACTTGTACTTCAATGCAATTATTTTAAACTTATATTTCAATTAATTAAAATTTATTTAAAAGTTTAATTTACTATTTAAATGAAAAAATATTCGCATCATACATAACCTTTCATATTTTAAAATAAAATTAACATGTAATTTCAATTTAAAGAATTTCAATGATTTTTAACAAATATAAAGCTATCATATGTATAAAAATGAGTAAACATTAAAGCTCCACAAAAATAAAAATTATCTATCATTACTTGATATGTTGAAAACTAAATTTTATTTACAAAAAAATTAAGAATTACATTTATTGAACATATGCATTATTTTCAATTTGTATTTCAAACTTTTTGTTTAATTTTATTCCAATTTATTAAATATAATTCTTTAAATGCGCAAAAAGAGTATTTACATCAATGATCATACATAACCACTCATTTTTACTAATAAAATTACATTTATTTTAATGTTTGATGAATTTTGATCGTAATTTGAAATAAATATTAGGCTATCAAACCCAAAAAAAGAAAATAAATGTTAAAATTCCACAGCTTAATCATTAATTATATATCATTATTTGATATGTCATAAACTAAATTTGTTCTACACAAAAATTAAATATTACATGTATAAACATATACAAGATTAAATTATTAATTTATATTCAAGAGATTTTATTCAAAATTTATATGCATTAAAATAATTACATCACACATAACTATTCATTTATACACATAAATTTTACACGTAATTTAGTGTTATCATAATTTAACATAAATATTAACATATATCACATGTATAAAAACAAAATCACCTATTAGTTCTTTAGTAATTGAAAGATAATTGCAATAAACTTGCAAATGAAATTGCATTTCATCCACCCCTTAATAAATTTTATCATCCATACATGTGTTGATGTTGTCAACAAAATAGGTTAATATTAGTTAATGTTTTGATTATGTGCCAATTGGAGAACCTTTAATGTTAAGAATATTCCAAGAATGATTCTTTAGTCAAGACATGTTTTTCAATATTTACCAACATAGTAGACATTTCAATTTGGAAACATTGTTGATGCCACGAATATTCAATGGAATATTCAGCAAAGTACAATTAGGGGCAAAGTACCACCTAGTTGAAAACTATTTTCAATTATATATTAATTTAGTTGATGAATCAACTTAATTAGTAATTACCATTATTCTATTTTTAAATTAAAAAATTCCAATTGCAACATAGTTGTACATCACATCTAATTGAAAAACATTTGGTTAAAAAAGGGGGTTTTCTACTAATGCATCCACTTTGAACCTATTGGAACCATTACTCAAATGTTGCATATTGCACTTATTAATATATATTAAAACACATACAACTTAATGTTTCACACTTATACAATGAGTTTTTTCACATTTCTTGAATTATTAACACATGTGCTGAATAATTCATTTTGAATGTGTTAATAATTAAGTCAAAATCTCCAAAATGCAAGTAGACTTCTAATTTTCAAAATTTTAATATATTAAATTTTAATATATTTATGTAAATTAAAATGTACATTTTTTGTCAAGGACACAAAGAACCATAAGAACAAAGGCTAAAGAGAAGGTTTAAGTCTAACTTTCAAACAAAAAAGAAAACAAGATTATGTGATTCAAAAACAATAATACAAAATCTAAAAACAAGAACACAAGATGTCCATGACAAACATGAAAAAAAATAAAAATTCATATTAACGTATGCAAACATGAACATGAAAAAAACATGACAAGACTATGGTGCAAAATTGTGGCTAAAATTAGTGTTGAACAAACTAAAAGAAATGAGGGGTCTTACTTTTATTAATATCTCTTTGGGGATTTCGCTCAAAGAAGCTTCTTAGGAGGTTTCTATGTGTGCATCAAGTAAGGAAACTTCTTGAGAACCTTTTTAATTGAGAATTGACTATGAGTTAACTAAAAGTTAACTCAAATTTAATTAAAAGCCTTAACTAAAAGTTAATTAGAATTTAATTAAAAGTTAACTAAGACTTAACTAGGAGTTAATTAAGATTTAACTAGGAGTTAATTAGGATTTAATTAAGAGTAAATTAAGATTTAATGAAGACTTAACTAAAAATTTTGGATAAACATTATAGATGGTGTCTAATGTTTGCATCTATCACACTTTCCCCCTAGTTTGTTTTAAACATCATGAACAAGTTTTTTTATTATAAATGTTCATAATGCCACACCAAAAAACCCCAAAAGTAATTTCCCTAAATTTTTTGTTATTTTTCCCTTTTGGTGTATGAAAAAAAAGTTGATGTTAAATGTTGGAAATGCAACCGAGATTTTTTTAAAAATTGCATCATTAATATTTATTTTAATATTTTCAAAAAACTTGGATAAAGTTTATAATAATCTTAAATAGTATTTAAAATTTTAAATAAGTAATTTGATGTTGGAACTATTTATGGGTTAGTTGGATTTATTATCATTATAGATTATTATTCATTAGGAATGGCCCTTTTTGTCAAATTCTTAATCTCAATTATTATTATTATTTTCTGCATTTTCCCTTGAATTTTCATTAATTTTTCATTTTTTCCCCAAAAGAATAATGAAATTGTGAAATTTCGACACCAAGTTTTAAAATAATAATAATGTTGGTCTGGTCTAGGGATAGAGGGGGTTCTCCAACTATTTAATGCAAAATTTTCACAAAACTATGTTTTTAAATTTTTTTTAAAAAGATAAAATATATTTTTATTTCATTTCAAACAATAATACTAAAAATATGTTGCAATATTTTTTTCAAGCTTGAGTAATTAATCATTTGTATTATTTTATAGTTTGTGGCCATTTAAAAAAAATTTAAATGGCAAATGACATCAACAAAGGATTTTTTTGAAAGAAATCAAGTATTGTTGCACTTCAAAAATTATATATCTGGAAATTTTTACAATAGGTTACAATAGGTAGCCATAATATTGAAGGATTTAAATGAATGGATCTACATTTTAAATAACAAAAATAACATTGTTCAACACTTAATGAAGACATTTTTGAGTTCATATTGAAGTGAATCAAATTTATAGAAATTGTACCTCAATTTAAACAAAAAGAAATTTGTAGATTTTTTCATTTATTCATAATATGCTAATTTATTTATTTTTTAAAGCTTTAAGTGATTATTTAAAATACTTTATTGAATATCTTCATGGTCATGCTTTCATTTGTAAAATCTTAATACATCTTTACCAAAAAAAAAAGGTATGTTAAAGTTTGAATTTTTTTAACAATTTCATGTTGAACATAATAAAGTTAAACTTTTTATTTTACTTTATTTTATTAAAGTTTTGAAGTGATTTGGTAGTTAAAACCTTGATGGATCCACATCAATGTATATAATGTTTATATACATTGATATGTCATGTACAAATGTAGTATACAAACATGTACATTTGGTGGTGGTGAATGGCACCAAAACCTTTTGTTGACAAAACCCATATATATATATATATATGTTACTATTTTTTTTCCATGGCATGTACTTTTGTCATAACATGCTATGAAAAAATACACTTTGTGATCCCATGACTTGTAAATAAAAATAAAAATAAAGTGTTGTTGTATGATGATGAGACACTTTAGTTCACATCACATCACTAGTAAAAAAAACTCATATTTGTGACTTCAATTTGTGATTAAAATTTAATTATAAATTATTTATGCAATTAATTTTCCCATTAGATGCATAAGTCTAGTCACATCCAAATGTAATCAGAAATGTGATATAAAGATGAGGTCAACACAATGCACATGGGTGAGGTATGTGGTCAACCATAATATACTTTGACCTTATTGTTTTTGCAACTAGTTAACACAATATGTCACTTTTAATAACTAATTATACATTGTCACATGACATTATTTGTACATTTTCAAAAAAATAAAATTAAAAATTAAAGTTTTAATCTCCATCATCCATCATGGATGTTTTAATATTGATACATGTGGTCAAATCAGTTTTCACCATGTGGCATAATTTGTGCATTTCCAATAAATAAAAATTTCGTTATGATTATTCATTTTAAATGGTCCTATATTGTGACATGTGACATAATGGAAAGTTACCACATGGCATATCAATTGGATTTTGGAACAAAATAAATAAATAAATAAATATATATATATATATATATTAGTTTTTATGTCAATCAATACATAAGCGTGGGTTTGTAGATCGATAGGTCCTACTTACCTACCTAGGTAAAATTAACTATGTATATAAATCTAAGTACATAGGGCATACCTATTTACCTATCTTTTATATCTACTTACTAACTAACTTATTTAGGTAGAAAAAAAAAGAACTATTTATTTATTTAGGTAAGCAATTATATTGGAAGGTGGAAGGTTTGGTGAGTTGAAAAGTAGTAATGTAAAAATTATTTTATGTTACGTTTAATGTTAAGTTTTTTTGAGTTCATCCCAAATTGACGCATATTTTAATGTGAAAACAAAAGAAAAGACATTTCCTTATATAATTTGTGAAATGAATTTCAATGACAAAACATATGGGTTAAATCTTTTAATTACACCTTAATTGGAAATTCAATTGCAACAAGAAAAAAAATTCTTGCATGCATTGTTTTTATTTTTAATTTGTATAACTATACAACAAAACTCTAGCGATGACAATTTTTTTAGAGATGGTTTAGGTGGGATGGGCTATAGTCATAGGTCATACAAAAAGACAATTCCAAACTATAGATTTATTAGAGGTCGATTCCAAATTGGAATTTTTAAAAAATAAACATTTTACAAGTTGTAATGTTTCAAAATGTCCTTTGGATCCCAAGATATCAAGAAACAAATTTCTTTATTTTTTTCAATGTCTTTTGGAATCTTTGTGTCCTTTCAAAGAAAATTAAAATGTTTATGTCTTTCCAATTTCATACAAATGTAAATATGTGTCATTTCATTTGAATATGATGAGATTATTTCAAGAAATTAACATGTTTTTTTTTCTTTGAGATTAAACTAATTTCCAATAAAAACTTCTCCCTTAAATACCTAATTCAAAGATTTAATCCCCACTTGCTTAGCTGATTTAATGTTTATCCACCCTAATTGTTTCCAAAATTTCAATGAATTAAACACAAGGGTGGCTAATTAAATCTCCCTTTGGATGATAATTGGTTGGAATTTTGTACAATTTGAATCCTATATATATCTGAAATAACAAAGTTTTCAAATGTAAACCCCCCCCCCCTTTTTTTGGGTCATTTCATCATCACTAGTTGTGCGTAGTAGCATGGAACTCAAGTAGGTAATTATCTCATTTTTTATATGTGAACTAATTCTTTGGATCAATTCTTTGTTTCAATTAATAAATCTAATTCAGATAATTAATTATCAAAATAATTAATCTGAATTATATATATGAATAAATTATCAAAATTAATCATTTTAAATGAAATAATTAATTAACTACTTAATTCAGATAATTAATTATGAAAATAATTAATCTAAATTCTAGATCTGGACTTTAATTCTCTGAAAATTTAATTTTAAAAATAAAGTATTTGAATTAATAAGTCTAAATCATATAATGAAATGCTAGTTGATGCAAATAATTAGTTATCTGAATATTGATAATCATCTAAATTATCCAATAAGTAATTATCTGAAATAATTATCTGATAATTTGGTTTTGAAATAAATATCTGATAATAAATCACTTGGATCGATTGTTTTACTTAATCAATCTAATTCAAATAAAATAAGGATGACTAGTTATTAGATAATTATTTATCTAAATTAACTAAGAAACTAATTACCTGAATTAAAGTTATTAATTCAGTTTAATAGTAAATTATTCAGTCTAATTAATCATTTCATAGTAAATTAAATATTAATTATAATTAATTTTTAAATTAGATATTATATTAAATAATTAGTTAACTTTTATTACATATTTTTATTAACTAATCAATTATTTAATGGTAATAGTGCATCAATAATTAATACTATTTTAATACAATGATTATATCATAGAATATGATATCACCACTTTAATTTGATCATACCTTCAAAAACATGGTATATTTTTAAACAAACCACATAAAATCAAATTGAAAATTTTAAACTCTAATATGCCCATAATATGAACAAATATATGCTTAATATATTGTAATTATTTAATGCAACATGTGACTATCCAAAACCACTAAAAACAATTTCATTAGTATACGCTGTGTTATTCCAACATTCTAAAATCAAAGACGTGAAAGAACAAGCAATGAAGACAAGGAGGCATCAAAGTTTGAAGCATGCGTGAAAGCGATTGATGGCATGAGAGAAAAAATAGTGAAACTTGTGTGAGAGCAAGTGATGGTGAGAAAGAAGAATGAACAAAAAACTTTCAATGTGTCAATTAAGACAACAACACTCCCAATTCATCATGGAATTCACAATGAACATGTCTAAACATGATTATGGTATTCTAGCGATGGTAGCTAACTTTCAACCATAAAATGACACTTTGGGGTAGTTACAATCATTGTTGGTGTTAGTTTAACTAGAGGCAAATTTTAATGATTTTGCTAATGTTAGGGTCCTTTACCACCAAGGGCTTTAATGCCATATGTGAATGGACCTTTGCCCACTTACATAGTTAGTTACTAGGTAGTGGGAGGTGGAAGTAGGAGGGTTTACAACTTGGCTATCTATATTATAAACCCTCCTATTACTTTATTCCACTTTTGTAACTTCATAAAACTAAAGTATAATAGGCTTCCAATGGACTATGTACTAGTGGGTATAGGGTCACATGATGTGGAGGAAAATTTCCCTCAACCAAGTGGAAATGATTTTCATCGTAGTTGAACTTCAATCCCCCACATTCAAAGATCAATCCTAAACCAATGGACCACAAATTCTATAGTGATTTTTTTTGTAACAAACTCCTTTATGGGTGGGTATTACATTAATTTTTCATAAGGTCCTTATCATTTTGCTGATTTTTGGAATCATCAAACTTCATGTTACTTTTTATTTTATTTCTATTCTTTTTAAAACATAGTGGTACACACGACTTGAAAAGCCATTGGCACCCCCAAGTCAAGTTGATTGGGAAAGGTGGTCAACACAAGTTTCAACTAAATTTATTGGGTTTGAACCAAGACATTTTCGTGGTCCCATGGTCCTAGAAAGGGTTATCCCAATGAGCCATCCATTAGTCTCAATATCACAAATAAAATGGGCATTTTGTTTTTGAAATGTGCAATATATGGGTAGTTGTTGAAAACATCTATTCTAGCTTACCTTTTTCACATCCCCTATGTGCAAACTTATATGTGGACCTTCTCACATCCATGTTGTTGATACATAGTGTGACCCAAATTTAGTAAACATGTCAAGATAAGTTATAGATTTAGGTAGGTTGTTAAACTTAACATGTGATTTAACCTATCATTTAACCTAACCTATGGCATTTACCTAATCAATTATTGAAGTCGATAGGTAATATTATACTTTTGATTTCATTTCATTTTGATTTTGTGATTCTATGTTTTCATTTTAAAACATGAAGCATTTCTCTTTTCGGTCAACTTTCTTGAAGCTTTGAGTAATTTGTGTACATGTTAATTTAGGAATTGTAATTAATTTTAGATTGTTAAAGCTTGGATGTACCTATTGCTAGAAAATTAGAAATTGAACAACCTTAATGGGAATGGAAAAACTTGTTAACACATAGCCACACCTATTATCCTCTTGTCAACATTTAGTAATTCATGGTTTATACACATATTGACATAATAAAGCCTTATGGCACATTTGAAAATTCCTCCTCAAACACAATGTTATTAGATGGAAATGTTTTGTCAATGATTATACTTTAAATGATTTCCCAATGTTCAAAAACCATTATGCCCCCTTGGCTCTTATCATGCTCTTGTTCACATTCGAAATGTTCTTGGCTTACTAAATTACACCTAGATATCCTCATATCAATGGCCTCCCCACACATTCCCACCTCCCTACTAGCCTTTCAATTTGCATCCAATTTATCAAATTCATATATTGCCACATGCATGATCAATTTCCAAAACCTACCATTATTCACAAACTTGACAAACACGACCTTCTCTTCAACACAATCCAATTATGAAGATGGTTAGTTGATCCCCTCCTAGTTTTCACTACTGATTAAAAAAGAAAATGCATTTGCATGTGTCTTCTTTACCAAATACAATTCCAAGTTTCGCACATCAAAATTTGCAAATGTAATTGCATCTAAACTCAATTAGATCATTATCTACCATCATTTTGAATAAACATAAGCTTGAATCTTGATCTCCCTTTAATGTTGATTCCTGCGGCTATTGATCACCCTCAAAACCCTTCCCCATTTTTCTTTCCTCCTTTATCCAATCCCCCCCTCCTGACCCCTAATTGTCATGCATTGGTTTAAATTTCATTGAAATGATTACCATAGAACCCACCTTTGATTAAAAGCAAGAACCCTTTTGTGAAAAGGTTTTTATTTATGAATGTTGATAAGGCATTTGTCTTTTTTCTTTGCATAAGGTGATTATCAACTTGTTGATTTTTGGAATCATGAAATTGCTTGTTAACTTATCTATGCTACCTATATATGGTAATACCTTTCACATTTGGCAATTGGGTATGAAATAATATTTTAATTTTTCAAATTCCATTTTGGCATTCTTTAAAAAACTATTGAATTCTAGCAATAAAACTTCTTTGGCAAGTTCTTTTTACTCTAAACCTTTAACACAATGAGACCTTTTACAATATTTTTAATAAAAAATATTCATAAAAATGGAAAAACATATTGAAATTGTCTATGAAGTTAAGCAAACATGACACTACAAACCTTTGTTTATTTCATTCACAAGTCATAAGTGTAGATACAACACCAAAAAAAACCAAAGGGCCCCGACAAGGGACAAAATTGGTTTTTCATCTTTAGCTTAGCATGAAATTAGGTTCATGTTGAGTTTTTTTATGCATGCAAAAACCTAGCTTGCATGTGAATCTTATGTGAAGCTCTTGTGCAAAGCTCTCCTTTTATATTCAATTATGTTAACTACAAGTGCATAGAGAAGAGTAGAGAAATGTGGGAAAAACAAAGGAGGTGAAAGGAATGCAAGAGGAATCAAAGGTTTAGGTGTGAAAAAAAGTTGGAACTAAAAGCTTATAAAGTGTGGAAAGGTAATTCAAGAACTATACAACCTAGCACACACAAGCTTAGAGGACCCTTGAAGTTAATTCAAGCTTTTATGAAGGAGTTAATTTTTTAGACGCATGAACAACATGTGCATCATGAGAAATAATTGGAACACCAATGTCCAAAATTGTAACCAATTTTTTTTTTATGTGAAGTTTAGCCCAACTAATAACTAACTAGAAAGATGGTGCTTGCATATACTACTTCAGATTAGGAAAATGTATTTTACAATTGTCATGTTAAAGACCTCACCCTTTGATAAACATTCCTCCTTTCATTATGGTCATTTGTTTTTGTTTATTTGGTCATCATCTGTGTTTTTTCACAATGCTTGTGAGATTTTGCTAATCCTAATTATTAGATGGATTGCACAATCCTTGAAGAAATTTGAGAAATTAATTTTAGCAGGACCAAAATTTAGAAAGCCTTTTAGATTAAAACCCGTTGATCATAAACAAAAAGCTCCAACAACTCAAAAATTTTAGAACCCTTTGACCCCACAACCCATAGATGTCAAATTGTATGTGAAAACCCTAATCAACTATTCCTTTCTTCATGGATGCCTTCTTGTATCTAATTTTAATGCTTCTTTGGACTTTAAGCCATCTACAAGTGATGGTGAGAAATTGATGACCAAGCATAGATGTTACAAAACCAATTTAATAAGATGGAGATAGTGGCATTTTGCTTCTCCATAACCTCTAAGATCCTAGATGCCTACTTAGTTAACAAGGTTGAGATCAACAATGAGATGTTGAATAAGGTCAAAATTAGTAGCTTGAAGATAGTTAAATAACTAGGTGTCATCATAGAGGATGAATTTAGAATAGGGATTAAAGTGATTTTGAACTTGTAGCTAGAAGTCCCTAGCTTAATTATGTGTAGTTAAGTCAACATTTTGATCACCAATGACCTTGTATGTGAGGTCCATGCATCTCATGTGTAAGAAGTTAGTTAGTAGAGTTACAACTTGAAACAAATGTGAATATTTTGATTTTGTTGGATTGAACATATCTTTGAGGTGTTTCCACTTTTTCCTCAACTCATTTATGCAAGCCCCACTTTACTTACACCTTAAAACTTGCATGCATCTTGTTGGGTTCACACTATAGCCTGGTCAACATTTGGTGCTAATTCATGTTGCCTTATATTGCACATAATAAACATCTTTTCACCCATATAGCCCAAATCTCCCAAGAGATATTCAAAATATTTATCCCCATGGGTGAAGTATTGATGCTAGTATCTATAAACATTTAAGTGCCATAAAATGTTCACATCGTGATAAGAGTTACATAAATAATGTGTATGTAGATGAACAACATGTGATGGTCTAAAAATGACTATGTTGTTTGTTACATAAATGTTTTTCGTCCATTAAACCATGTATGGTGTGCTTCACTTTTGTTAAGGTTCATGGAATTCAATCAAAATGCCATCAATGACCCCAATACACATTATGATTGCCACAAATGTATACCCAAGGTAATTTGTTCCTTGTGTGTGGGCCATTGAATTTCATTTATAAGTGCATGGTTGATGTATGATGTAATGAACAATGCATTGTCACACAATGCAAATTTTGATAAGTTCCATAATGACATTGTCATGTTTCGTGTAAATAATGAAGTTGGAAAAATATTATTTATGCATTAACTTTGATGACTTGCTTAATATTACTAGAACTTCACCTACTATGCTACAAAACAAAAAAATCAAACTTGAAAGCCTTCATTTTAACCTTAAAAATTGGACTTGAAAATGTGAACCCAAAGCCCTAACATTAAACCTTTAAAAGCAAACTTAAAAAACCCTAACCATAACCCCAAAACCCTATTTTCAAACCCCAAAAGGCAGACCTAAACCTTAAAACTATAAATCATATTTCAAAAAATCAAACCTAAAAACCCTAACTTAACCCAGAAACACAAAAACCTATTCTTAAACCTTAAAAATCAAACATAAAAACCCTAACCCTAACCCCAAAACATTAAATCCTATTTTCAAATCCTAAAAGTCAGATTTACAAATATTAATTCTAACCCTTCAACACTAAATTAGAAACCTTAAAAATCAAACTTGAAACCAAAAACCCTAAACCTTAAACATTAAACATTACAAAAATTGAAAACCTTAAATTTTAAACCCTAAAAATCAGACCTAAAAACTTAAACTTCAGACTTAAAAACCCTAAACCCTAACACCAAAACCCAAACACATTCCCTTTAAGACCCGATTCTAACCTTAAAAACCATATCATACCCATTAACCTTAACCCTTGACCTCAACCCTAAACTTAAAAATAAAAACTCACTGAAAATCAAATATAAATATGAAAGAAGAAGTTCACATGTGGATCTGTCATGGGGCTTTAATGGAAGGGATTATTCAAAAAGGCAATTCATCAAATTCCTCTAATGTAATGTTTGTCAAATTCTTGAATAATGTTAATGTGGATCATAAACTACTCAAAACATCTCAAACACCAATGAACAAATTGCCTGTCCTCAATCTTTTGTGAAGTGAACAAGTCATTGGAATTGAAAGTCACCATCACCATCATTTGAAAAATGACAAGGTACTATTACAAAAACACGATCTTTTCGCTAATAACATTGTGGTTAAAATTATTATAAAGTCAAATGTATTTGTTTAAAATGATTGACAATGTTTGATTTTAGTAAAATCAAAATTAGTATGTTTTCTTATTTAAAAACTAACTATTCAATCAAAACAATTAATGTGCTAGACATGTGTCATATGTGGCACCTCCATGGAATTGTTCAATTTCATTAATGTAACCAATGTGATTAAGATGACTAAAATTAATCATCTATATATGATTGTGATGTTACTTTTAATGATGTGACAATATTAAAATAAATTTGAAAAAAAAATCTAATTAGTTTATTATTTGAATTACTAAAAATTTGAAAATGTATTATGAATGTCATGTTTTCATTTTTTATTTTTAATTATCCACATAAAAAAGTAGGGAACACCAAATGAAATATAACAAAATGACATCTGAAAAAATGGAAGATCAAATTGAAATTATTTTATTTTATTTTAATTTTTTAAAAAATAATGTACATTTGAAATTTGAACTAATGTAATTTTTACAAATTTGAAATTTAAGTCAATAAAAATATGTTACAAATTGTTTTTTACAAAATTAAAGACATGTGAATTTTAATTATGTAGTTTTAGAAGTGAAATTAATTTCATTTTGAGATTTTAAAAATAAAAACTAATACAGTTAATGTATTTGAATTTTTTTCCCAAATGAAAATACAATAATTAATGCAAGATTTTACCATCCTTTAGTGTATGATATGGGGGCCAAGGGGTTATGGGCTTAAGGTATTTTACCGGTAACATTCACTCCTGAATGTTTTTTCCAGATGAGCTCGCTTCACTCACGAAAACCGAATTTCTGAACAGACGATGAGCTTTCTTCCTTCAATTGAAGATTACGTATCAAAAGGTCATAATCTGGAATGGAATTTGGAGCGATCGAAGCCTCTCCGGTACACAACCCGCCAACTTCCATTTTCCAGGTAACAAAGCATCATCGAAATCTTTGTTGTGATGTTCCTATCTACACTGAAGCGGTTGTCGCGGAAACAGGTTTGCATCAAATTACTGTTAACCAACTAAAGATATGTAGAATGAGACAAGGTAAAAATTGCAAAATTTTCCAATTTAATGACAGAACTATTTTAAACCAGGAGCTATCGACAAATTGGACATCAAGACACTGTGAACACTGCAAAATGGAGAACTGTTGCAATTTCTTGTCAGTAATAACAGGAATGAACATCCCAGGGTTGCAATGCAACATCTAGAGGCTCTTAGTTGTGCTTGACCTTGCAGAGGGTCATCTCTCCTTCTATCCATCCCAAAATTGCTTTCCAAACTAAGATGCACTATGACATGGAGATGGAGGGTGAAGAGAAAAAACTCTTGTACTCGTGGGTTTAATGGTCATGTGTGTTTATTCTTTTCAGTCAAGGCAGAGGACAACAAGGATTTTGTAAAACAGGTTGATAAGACAGCAAATTTCAACCAAAGTACAGATTGTGTGGAATCGTCTTTGAGGATGGGTCGTCTTCTTATGGATGGCATAGATACTGTGCTGCATCAGACCAACCGAGTTCAAAACACAAGATAACTTTGAGACTGACTAGGAGACTTAGCATACTTAAAGAATATTGTTAAAACTCTGAAATATTCAGATTGGAGTTGCTGGACTTGGTGTTTTCAAAAATTTAATTATTTCGACAAGATTTGTCAAACATCAGTACTTGGTACAGTATGTGCTAAAGTGTGCTGATATTGGGAGCTTGAGGAATCCCTTGGGAAATTGATGGGAACACGTTGGAAACAGCGAAAAAACAAAAAAAATTCCTGTGGTCACCTGTACAGAACTCATTTGATCAGAGTTTTTGCCAAGAATGACACCAAAATGCTTTTTGGCCACCATTTTATGGTAAACTTCTGATAGATAATCCTTCTTATGCAATCCTGGATTCAGGGTTTGTCACATCAAACATTTTGCCATCGGTAGCTCCAAATTCTCTCAGGATGGCAGCTGATTCCTTGTCACATCCTACACCACAAAAGGAAAATTGTGAAAGAAAATGAACAACACAATGTCTCAGAATGTCCACAGTTCCATGGCAAAAGAGAGAGAGAGGAAAGATCAGAACAACTTGAATGTAAAAAAACCCAAGTGCATCTATGATTATTACTGTCCATGCCTAAACACCCTCTGTGCCCATCACAGAAACCACAAAGGTATGACAAAGTTTCCAGAATCCCAGTTGACAGGGGAGAAAATGTTGCAGCAAATATAGTACTTGCTCAAAAGGAATGCGCCGAGACCGCATGCACTTTTTTGGCAAAATGTTGCTGTGCTGTCTTAACAGAAAAAGAGGATTTATCTTGTAGGGTCTTGGGACTTACACAATTTCCACTTCTTCTTTCTAGAGGGCTTAACCTTTTAACTATAAGAGAAGGCCCTGGCAGTAGTTGAGGGGCCTTTTCTGAGACCAATAGGATGACAGGCAGAAACTGAAATTTTGGAAAGAGTCTGAAGATAGTTATGTATCAAGTACTCTGGAGAAATTCACTAATGTATTTGGATGGCACCTTTTGCCCATGAATATACCTCCTATATGGCCCCTGCCACACTCTCGGCAAGGCCATTTAGTATGGGTGCACGAAGGTGGTTTTGTAATGTTTAGACGTAAAAGCAAGAGTTATTGAATATTGAACAAGTTCTTCGTTGAAAAGTCAGTAAAATTGAAAATATTTAGAAAAATTGGACAAGATCTTCATATTGTTGGAAAGCCCTTGATGAGCAGGATTTTATGGAGATGATTTCATTATTTTTAGACCTCAGATATGGGAGATATTGTGTTTTGAGTATTTTTTTGCATTGAAAATTCAACTAAATTACAAAAACTGGTTTTGAAAGGAGAACAAATTGATAGGGAACAAATTCACACTTGGGCCAAACTGCACAAGCCACACTACTGATTAGAAAGTTTGTAAGATGATTTTAACAATTTTAAAATTGTAGTTGTTATAAACTTTAGGAGCAACCAAAATTATATAAAGGTTGGAGAAATAATATAAGACTTTTCATATTTTGATAAACCTTCTTTTTCTCTGAAATTTGAAGTATCTCCACATGACTTTATGTGAATTCTCTTATTTTGATAGGATGTTCAGGCAACAATATGACAATTACTTTCCAACATACATAATATTTCTGTTAACATTTAAATGCCAAAACATTGGATTATTTGCATCAAATTTATCAACCCCATATTTTCAGGTTATTCTAAAAACAAAAATTGTTTAACATTAGTTGTACCCTTACCAACTCATTTACAACCAAGTAAATGTGACACTAGGGTTGATGTTGAGGGAGGAGAAGTAAGTGTTTCCTCAAATTTTTTTACTATAAAACCAAGTTATGATGAATGGTTTATGTAGATATGGCATCATCTTCTTAAAGATAAAATAAAGTAATGCAATGGCTAGGAATTCCATCATTGAGTATGAGGTTTTTGAGATCAAGTCTTTTTCCCAACAAGTATCTACATCTCCAAATTTAGATCCCCTACTAAGGATCTCTATGCAACTTGGTCACACTTTCCCTCACCAAGTTGACAAGAAGAAAAGAGAGGAAGTCCCCTCAAATTCTTTCAGTAGGGGGGGAATTGAGGCCATGATTTTCTCAAGAAGGTTGGCCTTATTACTCAAGAGACTGTTTATCCCCCATTTAACATGTATACCTATCACTTTAATTGTCTTATACATCTTCACCAACAAGCAATTTACATGAAATGTGTCTGATATTTTCCAAGGCTACTGATGCATGTGCCTGAGTCAGTTAATCCTGAGCCTCATCATTGCATACCCTTATTTAACAAGGTGTGTTATACACAATGGCCCTACCATTAATTTAATATTAACAATTGATATTGTATGACAAATTGGTCATAGCTAAGGGAGAATTCTTTTTTAAAATTATTTGAATGTACACTTAAAACATTGTTACCAAATCAAAACCAATAGGGAAATGTTGCAACATGATTTTCAATTTTTTGTAAATTTAATGACTTTTTTTTTTTAAATGATCAAATATTCCCTTTTCATATTTATTTTTCACATTTGTGCAAAATTTCAAAGCAAAAAGAAATGTGAATGTTTTCAATCACATTCTCACATTTTAAAAGAATTACATGAATTTTTGTGTATGATGGGCTCTTTAATCATTTTTGGAAAAAATAGTTTCATATTTAATTTTGGGGGTTATGAATTGGTGACAAAGTCACTTAGGGGCTGGGTGCACATTTGACGAGGTGACAGGGAAAACAAAATGTCAAAATATGAATGTGAATTTCTTCCAACCAAATTAAAATGAATCATCTCACGTAGAAAGGTAAAATCCCTTGAAGTGACTATATAATCTATAATGATTCTCAACACAATATCCTTGTAAGGAAGGGCCAATAAAAGTTCATGACCTTGTGAACAACAGCCAGGAGAGGACAACGCATCAAATGAGGGGTGCAACTCCAGCCCAACAGGGCATGACTTTAAGGATAAGTTTACTATGTCAAGATCTCTAATTTTCAAAATGAATAATAGGTAGTAGTCATAGCGAAAGCATTTATCATAATTCCACTCAGCCTTTTATTTATTGGCAATATTCAAAGGTTGATTGAAGATTTCTGCTTCATACCTGCTTACATTCTCTACCTGCATACATATGATATTTACCCACTTATTTACTTATTAAGTAATGTGAGTTGAATGTAGGAGGGCTTACAAAATGGTTGCCTGTTCTGGAAACCCTCCTATTACCTGACTCTACTTAGGTAGCTTCATGAAGGAACCATCCACAACCGAGTTATAACAGGTTTCCAATAGTTTGTACCGGTGGGTGTTTGGTCACATCATCAGGGATAACTTCCTTCAACCAAATGAAACACTAATTGTGTAATGAATTTTTTTTGTGGCAGCCTCAGTTGTTGGTGGTTACATATATTTTGCATAGAATGCACCTCTCAGGTTGTCAAAATATCCTCAAAGTTGAACTTATGGCCCTCCACCAAACAACCTACTTCTTAAT
>Ga0116227_10004050_pt1 | contig 32040 bp, 21 predicted proteins | sample S1TSphgellanicum_FD_89693 | JGI IMG/M metagenome (GOLD analysis project Ga0116227, IMG submission 89693) | Host-associated microbial communities from peat moss isolated from Minnesota, USA - S1T2_Fb - Sphagnum magellanicum MG | ecosystem: Host-associated > Plants > Peat moss > Unclassified... | reverse complement strand
TCCTGCAACATTTGGCTCATCTTGAGGAGTTATTCAAGAGGTTCCACGAAGTCAATATGAAGATCCATCCTAAAAAGTGTGAGTTTGCTATCACCTCAGTCATCTACCTTGGACATAGAATTTTGCCAAATGGTATTATGGCTCATGGGCCAAAGTAGTAGCCATTTTGGAAATGCCCAATCCTACTAATGTTCACACGTTGAGGAGCTTCATTGGATTATGTAATTACTACAGAATTTATGTCCAAGACTTCAGTACTATTGCTCATCCTCTCTATGCATTGCTAAAGAAGGATGTTGCTTGGACATGGAATGATGAGGCTCAGGAAGCTTTCAACACACTCAAGGAAAAGATTTTAGAGTTCCCCATTCTGAAAAGACCTGATTTCAACAAGGTTTTCATTCTACACACCGACTAAAGTGCTCTTGGTATTGGAGCTATTCTTGGCCAACTTGATGAGGAAGGCAAGGAATATGTTATCGCCTATGCATCCCAAAACAACAACAAGGCTGAGAGCAATTATTCTTCATACGAGGGGGAGTGCCTTGTTGTTATATGGGCTGTCATACATTTTAGGCCTTATCTTTATGGCACCAATTTCACTTTGTATACCGACCACCAGCCTATCAAGTGGTTGATGACCAACAATAAGCTTATTGGTAAGTTATCTTGTTGGGCACTTATATTTCAAAAGTATGAGTTCAAGGTTATTCACTGACCTGGTTTTACACATCAAAATGCGGATACCATATTGCAAAGACCCTTCACTGCCTCTGAAGATTTTTCAGAAGCCAAACAAAATTTTGACCAGATTCTAGTAGTACATGTATCTGAGGCATCTAGTTACCTTGCACTACTGCAATGTAACCTGGTTGAGCATCCCATTATGGATATATGGGAGGACTTGGACATTCTGAGGTTTCTTTAACATGGGGAATACCCTCCGTAAGTTACATCAAATCAGCGAGATCGCGTACAACAACGATCCAAATGCTATTCATGGAGGGAGAATCGCCTCGCATGATGCTTACCACAAGGCAATAGAGTGTTTCCACCACCACATGAACAGCTTGGTCTTATTCAAAAGGTACATTCAGAGCTTGGACACTTTGGAGTTAAGCGTATTTATAACCTTCTCGCTCCTCATTACCATTGGAGAGGTATGTATGCTCAAGTCCGAGACATCATTGCTAGGTGTGAACAATGTAATAAAGTGAGAACTTCTTTCTCTTCTCGATAGCTCACGTTTTCTCCACTCCTTATTCAGGGCAGGTTCTATCGTTGGTCATGTGATTTAGCTAGAGAGTTACCACAAACCTCCAGGGGTAATGTTTACATCATGATTATGACTGAGCATTTTTCAAAGTGGGTTAAGCTTGTTGCGCTATTGGACAAGTCATCACACAACACCAGCCAAGCTTTCTTACAACAAGTTCTAAGTAGGTTTGGGGCTTGTGCTGAGTGCCTTACTAATCAAGGATCAGAATTCAGGGGAGAATTCCAAAACCTACTTGACCATGCTCTCATTGACCATTGTCGAACTTCAAGAGATCATCCCCAAGCTGATGGCCTTACAGAAAGGATGGTTCAAACGTGCAAAAAAGGATTTCAGAAAATTTGTTTCTCTAAAAACAAAGAGGATTAGGACCTGGCCCTCCCATACATCACCATGGGTTACAAGATGTCCAAACACGCCTCTTAATCTCATTTCTATTCTTACTTTTTACTTTTTGGGAGACATCCCATTCCACCCTCTTCCATTGTTGCTCAAATGGACCGAATTGTGGACTTGAACTCCCCAACCACTTGGACTCCCTAACCACTTGGGCTAAGGTCATTGCAGAAAGGGCTGCTTTATTTAGGAGGGTTATGCCCATGGCCATGGAAAACATCGAGACACCTTAGATATGCACACACACGAGGTGGCAGTTACAAACCTAAGGTGAAACAATTTGATGTTGGTGATTTTGTGTATCTCCAGCGGCAACCTAATGATACTCTAGACACTTCTTCCAGTTGCACTATCTTAAGGATTAAGGCGATCAAGCCTTCAGGTGTGTTGGAGTCACAAGGAGCTGACGGACGCATAATTCGAGATCATTCCAAAAATTGTGCGCCCTGCCACCTACCGAACTTGGATTCTACCATCATCATGTTGACTTGGATTCCTCCATTTGATTATCCATGTTAGGTATGTCAGAAGATAGACGATGTTGATCAGATGTTGCTTTGTGACAACTATATGGATATCATCTCTTCTACCTCAAGTCGAAGCTCATTCAAGTTCCTACCGGCAATTGGTACTGTTCATCATGTTCTCCAACACCTTGATTCCTACTCAGACCATGCCACACTTTTCCTGGTTCAGGTCTTGGGGGGGATACATGAGAATTTCATCTCAACCTCCTCTTGTGCATTGTATTTATATGTGTGTGCGTGCATCTTTTTTTGGTTGATTAGTTTATACCTTTGAATGGCTTTAATCTTTTTGTTTAGTATAATTTATTATGGATTTACACCCTTATGACACCGTACGTTACGACATTACACATCACGACAGTTGTCATGCCCGTACATGGCCTCATACAAATGGCCAGTTATGGGCATGCCCATGTGCACTTTCAGGGTTAACGTATGGTCTTAGGCGATTGTACATTATTAGGTATTTAGGGTTTTAGTTTGTTGGTGACAGTATAAAAGGCCAAGCCTTTTCCTTTCTCTCTTTAGTTTTTCTAGAATTCTTTTATCATGAGAGTTTCATTTATAATAAACTAGGACTTCTAGATGCTCACGGTGGCCATTGCACGGCCACCGTCTACATACATTTCATCTTCTTCTTTCTTTGCAATTCAATATACATGAGAATTTCATCTCAACCTCTTCTTGTGCATTGTATATATATGTGTGTGCATGCATATCTTTTTGGTTGATTAGTTTATACCTTTGAATGGTTTTAGCCTTTTTGTTTAGTAGAATTTACTATGGATTTACACCTTTACAACACCGTACATCACGACATTATGCGTCACGACATGTATAAACTAAGTCAATGTTCATAAATAAATAAGTAGTATGAAGGTATAAATGAAATAGAGGGAGATAATGATTCCATATTTTCAATAAGACAACAAACTTTGAAAAATGAAAAGCATTAGTTCCTCATGGTTGACATTTTTACAAATGAAGAAGAATTTGAGGCTTCTAATGTTCAAATACAAAATGTAAGTAAAGAGAGTGCTCTAAAACTAGTTGTCAAATGTTGATGAAAAATCTAATTATAACTTTACAATTTTGGGGTTGAGTGTGAAGACCAAGAGCGGATGATAGACTAGGGTGTGCCCTTAGTTTGGCATATAACTAGAGTAAGGTAGCCTTCACAAAGGTTAATTCATTCATTATATTTTGTTGGACATGGGCCTTCACATTCATGTAAACCCATGACTTTCAAAAAAACTTTGGCAAATGAGGATACCACTAAATGGAAACAAGCAATGGATGAAGAATACCAATTTTTATTACAAAATAATATTTGGTCATTAAGTTGCTTGCAAATAAAAATAAAGGGGGTTGTAAATGGGTTTACAAAATAAGTTAATTCAAGTGGTCAACTTGACAGATTTAAAGCAAGACTTGTCACAAAGGGATATTTTCAAATAAAGGGACAGATTATATTCATACTTTTTTTTTTATTGAAAAAATTATATCCACTAGAACACTAGTAGCTTGGATTGTTGCAAAAGATTAACCATTCATCAAATGGATGTTAAAAGTACATTTCTTAATAGGAAATTAAAAGAATGTTGTGATATATATATATATATATATATATATATATATATATATATATATATATATATATCTCACAACTAGTGGGATACATAACCCTAAACAACGAAGACTTAATTTGCAAATTAAATAAAAAAATTTATTATTTTAAACAAAATTCTCATGAGTGGTATAACATAATCAATGATTATTTAAAATCATGTGGGTTTAAGAATAATGGGTTATTGCAATATCTACATAAAGATTCTACAAGAAAAAAAGAAAGTTTTAACTTTATATGTAAATGATGCTATCTTAATCACCAATGATCTTATAGGTTTATTATTAGCCACAAAGGATTTGAAACTCAAAATTAAATATAATATGATAGACATGAATGTATTAGCATACATTTTGGGGATCCAAAAATCATAAATAAGGCATCATGAAAAATCCAAGAGAGAGATATTGAATACATTTTTAAACAATTTAACATGGAGAATTGCAAATCAATTGCTACCCATTTTAATATAAATAGTAAAAAATCAATTTTGGATAAAAACCCATTAACACCAAAGGAAGAAGACATGAAAAATTTGTCTTTCCAAAAAGATATTGGATGTTTGATGCATGCATTGGCTTGTACAGCATTAGACATATCATTTGTTGTCGGACAAGTTGACAAGTTTCAAGGCATGTTTCCAACTTGCGACATAGTGATTGGACAAATGTTAAAAGCATATTTAAATATTTAAGGACATTTAAATTTTCTTATGGTGGACTTGGTAATAATTTGGAATTAGTTGGGTTTTTTTTTAATGCTGATTGCCTAGGAGAGACTTGGAGTTTAGTAAGTCAACTTCTGGATATTTGTGGTGGAGTTGAAGTATTATCCAAAAAAAATTATGGCTATTGATTTCTTCATTTAAAAAAATTAAACACATTACATATAAAAAATTATTGGGCTCAGAAGAACTAGGAGCTCAAATTTAGTCAACTTAGGTTCAATATGGAATGGGAGTGCTAGGGTGATATCAATATAACACAAGACCTAATTACAAAGACATAACATGTGCAACTCAAAGGTTGTGACTCTTTGTCAACTAGTAAGATTCTACTAAAGGACATAGACTTTGGGTCAAAAGATATTAGTCTTTTAAAATAAAACAATTTTGTTTTGTACCCATTGTTAAATAACTTTGAGCATCTTTTCTTTCCAATCTTTTATGTCTAGAATCTTTTCTCATTGTCTTTCACAACTTAAATAAATAAACACAAATTAAATTTTTTTCTAGAGGGGTCTTCATTTATTCAGGAATCATTAAAATATATTCACAAACATGAAAAAAATTGAAAAATTTGAAGATGCAAATAAAAAAAGACATCACTACTTGAATATTTGAACATGAATAAGGAAGGAAGAAAGTGCTTCTAAAAGGATAGTTACAAATGGTTGCTCTTTTTGTGAAAATATTAAAGCCCAAAGATTCTTTTTGAAGCCTAGCTCTTCTAGAGATAGTACCATTTGATATAAGCAACATCATTTGATCATGACTTTTATTTTATGAGAATTCATACTTTGTTTTTGCGGATTAGTGTAATATGAATTCATTAATATGTTCATTGTTTAGGTTCAATCCAAAATATGTGAGGAAAGTGTTTATTTCTTTTCTGTAACAAAACCCACATAAATGGATCCACACTTCAACATGATATGCACTTTAATAATTGAATGATTCTAGCTTGTGAGGTATGGAACAATGAATTGTCAAATTGATGTAACTAAAAATAACATCCAAATCAAGATAACCTTCTGAACAAACATTCAATGCATAATGATAATATGTTTTTTTCAAACCCTAAAACAACTATGCATATATATATTACAAACACTCACAATGAAAGCAATTCGCATCAACAAAAAAATATATATATATTAAAGAGATCTGTAAAGTCACCCTGTCTTCACCCTCTCTTTGGGGCTCCTCTCAACCCCAAACCCGTCTTTCAACCTCAAATCGCAAAGTAATGAAATTTTATTAAATCTGAGTATCAAATGTTGGAACTCAGCATTTAATGCACAAGGTTCGAGAATAATTATAGCAGCAGCAGTGAAGGCGCTCAGGAAGAAGCAAAGCGGGGTGAAGACGAGATGTAACCAGTTTACCATAAAAATTGATGGTTTTTTTGAGTTTCATCCCAATTCGAATCATAATGTACTTTTTTTGCAGGTTCTTTTTTTGAATCTCACCCCCTTTATGACCAAACTCAGTGTTCTGAAGAAAAATCCCCTATCTTTCTTTCTGTATAACCTCAAAGTACTGGAGTCTTTGGAGCCTTTCGACTTTATTGAAATTTTGTGGTCCCTGCTGGCGTTGGGATCATAAAGATGAAAGATATGTTCAAAATCATTTGTAGTATAATTGGAGGGCCCCTTATCTAGTATATTAGTCCCTGCACCTTTTGTGGGGCGGTTCAAAAATGCTCTTGTCCAATGGGGAGGGTAAATCGGGCACCATGTTGGTACCTTCATCCTTTAGAGTGAGGCCTCTTATTGGCCGTATAAAGCCCAAAAAATGTTAAGAGTTGAACTGAGAGAATCTGATTTAGTTGAATAATGGGATGTTTGTTCTTATTTAGAAATAATTTAAGTGGATTTTGGGATTCTTACAATGGTACCAAGGTCGGTGCTGGTTCACCCGAGGTGTCTCAAACAAGCATTCCATTTACCTAATTATTTTTTTTCAAAACACCCTGCATTTAATTTAATTAATTGTTTTGGATGACACACACCACATATCACGTGAAACCAAACAGAAAACAAAGCCCTTGGCCATGGGTTTGACCCAAATTGGGCCCATGCACAGCCCCACCTTGTGTGGTCCCTTATTCCAGTAAAGCCCAAGGCCGGAGACTTGTCCCGACAACAACAAGAGGAGCTGTTTGCAAGGGGGGAAACCAAAGGAAAAAAATAAAGGGAGCTACAGCACTGTAAACTACTATTTGTAGTATGAAAAAAATATCCCACTCTAGGGGCCTAATTATCTTGGGCAGATGTTTTTTGCTGCCCGGACTCACTAAAAGTGTTATTGCTGGGTGATCAGGATTTTTTACAACCTCTGAAATCCCCCCCAATGTGTGCCCATGAGCTGGGCAATTGATATCGACGTGTCTCTGTGCCTATGAGGACTAGCCTTTTTGTAGCTTACTATATTGTGCCGAAAAAACGAAGTCAAAAAATTAAAAGTTCTAAATCAAGTTATTTTGAGATTTTCAATAGCCATAATTTGATCAATTTTTTTAAAAAACCACTAGATGATTTCTATACACGGTTGAAGTAGATGACCAAAAATATAGAAGGATGTTTAAAGTGTTTTACCTTCATATTTAGCTTGTAGCCAGCCGAATTGGCTAAATATTCTTACGAATGATAATCACCACTTTGGCTACATTACAAAATTGAAAAAATGTAACAATTATGTAACCTAGGACAGGGCTGTGCTTGTGCTTTGCTTTCAGCATGTAAGCTGCTGTCTCTCCTACTTGCACGGTCTGAGGTCGTGTACCACATACACCAGCCTCTATACCCAGTGTTTGTGCAGTTATTTGATTTTAAAATAACTGACGGTTCCATCCTGCTCATTAAAATTTCAGAATCAAAGAACCGCTGGTTCCGATCTTTTGAAAAAAAAAAAAAAAAAATCAGAATCAGAGAACTCATGGGTTTCAGTTATTTCAGAAACATCAAAGAACTGGCAGTATTCATGAAAGAATGGGGCAAAGAACCAGCGGGTAGAAAGGGCAGTATTTTTTGAGTTCTTCAAAAAAAGATTTGAGAATCAAGGTTCTACACTAAAACCAGTTAAATTTTATTTTATTTTCCCACCTCCCCCAGGGTAAGCAATGATATACCCGGTCTGCTAACCGGAAGGTACACTGCTGCAGACCTCTTCCTCTTCTATACTAGCTCTGCAGCATATGTACACCTGCCTGCAGGTAAGTACACTGTCTTGCAGCATCTATTGTAGCTAGTAGGAGTCTTAGTAGCTCCTGCAGCTGGCTGATCAGCTCCTAGCTACACTAGCTTTGCATCCCAGGGCTACCTTTTGCATGCAGCATGAGCTGTTGCTTCAAGTTTATGGTCTTGGATTGTTGGTGAAGCAGCACAACATAATTCACATATGATTCTATTTACATAACTGTAGAAGACTAGAGCAGCGAGCTCTGATCTTTCTCTCTCTGATCTCTAGCTAGCTGAGTCCCAGCTCTTTTTCTTCTCTGCAGTGATCGGGAACCTGTAGCATGAGTTTAAATATACAAGACAAGAGCAAGCTCTGATGATATCTTTCTCTCTCTCTAGCTAGCTCAGTCCCAGCTCCTTTTCTTCCCTGCAGTGATCAGGAAACTTATGTAGCAGTTTACATTTCTCTAGTACTCCTGGCGATATTGCTGGAGAGTGCTCGTGTAGAGCTCTGACTGTAGCTAAATATTCTTAGATCATACTTGCCTTTTCCAGCTTTGCTGCAAGCTGGGAAAGAAGCTCTCATTGAGAATTGAGGCCCCATTCATCATTTGGAATTTGCAGAGGTGATCATTTGAGTGAAGGAGTGCTGCTGAAATAATGGTGAAGGAGGTCGGCAGAGCTGACGTTCCAGCAGCAAGGGACTACACGGACCCAGATCCGTCTCCGCTTGTGGATGTGGCGGAGTTTGGGAAGTGGTCGTTCTACCGAGCCGTGGTTGCCGAGTTCGTCGCCACGCTTTTGTTTCTTTACATCAGCCTCGCGACTGTGATCGGGGCAACCCGCAACGCAGCTAATTGTGCTGGAGTGGGGATACTGGGCATCGCTTGGGCATTCGGAGGCATGATCTTCGTGCTCGTCTACTGCACTGCTGGAATCTCAGGTACATGAAGCAGCAACAACAACTGAATATTCAACTTGCCGATTGCTCTAGAAGAGGTACTGTCTAGGGAATATTCTGTTCAAGGAATCACTTGCAGCTGGTTACTAGACTAGCTGAAGCTGGTGCGAGAGTTGGGTTGGGTGGGTGTTGGGAATATTCTTGACTGCAGGCGGGCACATAAATCCAGCAGTCACGTTCGGTATGTTCCTTGCACGGAAGGTATCGCTAACACGAGCACTCGCCTACATAATAGCACAGTGCTTGGGAGCAATCTGCGGTGCGGGGCTTGTGAAGGGCTTTCAGCGGTCGTTCTATGAGAACTACGGCGGTGGCGCCAATTTCGTTCATCCCGGATACAGCCTTGGCACCGGACTCGCCGCTGAGATCATCGGAACCTTCGTGCTTGTGTACACTGTGTTCTCGGCCACAGACCCCAAGCGCAATGCCCGTGACTCCCATGTTCCGGTAAATCAAAGCATTTCTAGAAACTGTCCAAGACTCAAAAGAACCCAGTGTGCTCGCTTGATACCAACAATCCAATAAGGATCTCTTTCCATCAGGCTGCTCTGATCACAGCACAGTACTGCTGTGATCACAGTTACACACAACAGCCTAACGGGAAGCCACTGTTATAGGGCCTTGTTTCTTACTGCAGGGAAAGTTGCTTTCCATTGGAGAGTTGTAAGTGCGTTGAAAATATGTAATCGATCATGTTAGGAACTCTGGGAACACAGCTTCTCATGAAGAGAAGGACAGATGCCATTGTATGGTGAGTCACAGTTTGACTCAGAGCCCTTGCAGTTGGTCAAAAGTTTGACCTTTGAACTGTGAGATGACTGCGCGCACTGCTCGTTGAAGAAACATAATGGAAAGCTATTGTGATACAGCAGCCTAATGGAACGATGTCCTAAGGCTGATCATGTGTTTGTTTTCAAGCTCATCCGATAGTGAGTTGATCATCTGTTTGCTGCGTCTGGCCTGCCGCCTGCTGCAGGTCCTAGCGCCATTACCTATTGGGTTTGCAGTCTTCATGGTTCATCTGGCCACCATCCCCATCACTGGGACAGGAATCAATCCGGCTCGCAGTTTCGGAGCTCAAGTCATTTACAACCACAACTGGCACCATCATGTGAGTACCCAATTCTCATTCTCTCCAGCTAATAATTCCTGATCATCTGGAAATCCCTTGCTCTGCATTTTCAGATCAGCGATCCCGCGAGGCGTCCCGCTTGCACTATGCATGGTTTCTATATATTTCTTCATGTCAAATCCACTCGATGATGATCGATACCCAAAACGTAATAGATATCCCTGGAATTCATAACTGGGGTGGTAGCCCAGGTCAAAGAGTTTTAGGAGTTAGATTTTCATGCAGCCAATATTATGGTATTAGTTGATGTAACTGGCTGCTCTAGTTTCACGTGGTTTCTAAAACAAATGTCTGATTTGGGTTTTGTTTTGTGGTTTTGGTGTGGAATATTGTTCTTCCTCATGTGCAGTGGATTTTCTGGGTTGGTCCATTCCTGGGAGCTGCAATAGCAGCAGCTTATCATCAGTATGTGCTACGAGCTGGTCGTTTCAATGGTTTGGGATCATTCCGAAGTACCCCAAGCAACCACCTCTAGCAGCATGCTGCTGTAGTCTCATGAGTGTTCTGAGTCACTGCTTGATTTTAACATTCCAGCAGCAATTGTTGAGCATTTGGGGGGTTTTTGGAGGATCGACGGTTCTTGGCTATTGTATACGTAAGTCTTTGCAGTTTCTCAGGTTAAATTACAAGAGCATAATGCTTTTTAGTTATGCCCCCACTTTAGCAGGCCAGGCCAGTTGGTAAAGTCTCGTCAATATTGGCTTGAAGGTTTAACAAGGCGCTAGCTAGTGATGAATTCCATTGTACTAGTACATGTGTGAGGGAGTTTGCACTGTGCAGTATGTAAAGATTGCTATAATTGTTGGAACACGTAGTTAAACCTTTTGCTTTAGTCTAAACTTGCCTGTAGTTCAATAAATGTATTATTGTGGGACTTCAATGCAGTAAATATAAGTACTTCTCAGCCTCTGCTTTCAGATCCAGGTTTTCGACTCCCATCATGCAACGTTACTAGTACCCATGTTGGTCTGCTGTATAGGCATGCACCTGGTCTCAACACTGATAGAAAGCACCCTATCAGATCCAGATAATCATAAAGATGTTGGAGGGCATGGTACAGGCTGAAATTTTCCTCTGTGAAGGCCAAGTTTTGAAAAATGGAACACTTGTTTTCAAATTTTTCATGATATCCGATCATTATCACAGGGGAAAAAAAAAAAAAAATGGAATTGGCATATGTCTTTATGCTTGGTAAAGCCCTCAGCCATGCACTTTACCCTACATTAAACAAGCACTGAGTTCATTCCCTAAAGACTCTGGCCTCTATGGCTTAGTTCAAACCTTCAAACTAAAAACTTCCCTTTGTTCCAAACTTCTCACTAAGATGCATGTACTTCTATGTAACATGCCCATCCATCAGATGCACACATACTAATATTACAACATATGTCACTCACACATTGGGTCAAGTATGAGCCAAAATTTTATGCCCAAATCCTACATCAATGCCTAGTCTGTTCCCTATGGGCAGAGCCAACAAAAACTTGCATGTGTTTCATTGTCAGCTTCTTCAACCAAACTCAAACATGAATTTTGAGATTAAATTCTGTATTAGGGTTTTGTGCAGCTCATCATGTGGGAGGGGTGGGGGAGACTACTAAGTTTTCATACTCCACTTCAGAAATGGCCAAATTAATGCATAGATGTTTTTTCCATGCTTCCTGCAAAAAATGGCCTAGTAACAAATTGTTTTCAGAAATGTAAAACCCATGATATCTATGCAATCATTCTGTCACATGAAATGGCAAATTCTCTTGAAATTTCAGCACATTTTCAGAGTTACTGTGAATCACATTTTTAATGATCTATTAGGACTGAGAACCAGCAGGATAGATTTTAGAACTCAATTAAGCGGTCACATTCTATAATTGAAAAATGGAACTGAAAATTGTAGCTGAACAATGACAAAACAGAAAGCAGTCTAGCAATAATCATTGCTTTAAATGAGCTCCTCACACAATATAAAAGAAAAATGGAGGTGAAAGTGTAGGGTAAAACTCCGGGCTTAACCTGGCACAAAGAACATGAGAATATTATTTTTTTCACTTTTTTCTTGTGATACCCGCTGGGTATCACAGGAAAGAAAGTGAAAAATAAATGAGGGCAGGTGTTTTGCAAAACGTAATGTACATCTCTGCCTGCCCTCTGCAGAGGCATATTATGGCCTAGTACGGCAACCTCTAAATACACACTTAGGAATTTTCTCTTAGGTCTTTACATTCTAGCCAATCAACAACAGAAAAAGAAAGCTGTTCTAGGCATCTTGAGTTCCTCCGTAGAATTTTTGCAATGATTCAGATGTGTAACAAAGCTAGAGAGTGACCTCAACACCCACCAGTGCACCTTGCAGGATGGATGGTGTGTGGATAGGAAACACTTTTTCATTAGATTCTCATCTTATAGCTAATCATCCCATGCATGTATCTATCTATTTAGTAGCCACCAAGTGCCTCAGCTACTTCCCTAATGTATAGAAATCACTCACATTCCATAACTACTTACCTCTTACAACTCACTTATAATGGTGCATTCAGACTTGATGTTAAATCAATGTTAAATGAAAATCTAGGTGGCACCCAATTCTTAAATGGGTGATAGCTTAATGTTAAGTGAATGTTAGTTTAACATAAAATTTTCACAATAAATAAGTTTAAGTCTTAAATGAATAGTATGCAGTGTTACCAAAAATGTTCTAAAAGGTTTTAAGTACATGTTTTATAGGCATACTCAGAGTCATTGTTCGAAAACAGCCAGATAAACGGTTATTTTAGGTTGACTTTGGAAAGAGCTGCAGATTTAGTATTTGTATTTAGTAATTTATGTTTGAGAGAAAAGCTTTTTGATCCAGAATATAAGGAAGAATTTGTAAAATGAATAGATGAAGATGAATAAATGTAGAGCAAGATACAATGCCTCAGTTTGAGATCTTGTATTTTTAAAATTTTAAGAGAATATTTTTTATATCATACATCATGACATATTTCTGCTCTGCCTTTCAAAATGATGTATTTTTCATATTTTTATCATTTAAAAAAAACATCATTCTCCATCTTTGGTAACACTGCTAGTATGGTGTTAATGGACTCAACACTAAAGTCCCTAACACCAAGTGTGAACATACCTTCAATTACAGAGGTAGTTATCAGTTAACTTATAGGTAGTGTGAAGGCCCAGAAGGATGAGGATGATTTACAAAATAGATCACCATAGTTGGAATCTTTGTAACCCCAGTATGCTTCATCCACAACTGTGCCATAACAGGTTTCCTGCCGATTGCGCACGAGTGGCTGGATGCTGGGTTACATAATCAGTAACAGGCAAAGTAATCTTTTGGACACTCTTAAGATACATTCACGTAAACATGTTCAACTTTATTGAAAGGAAACAAGAAGACAAAATGAAGAAGAATGGATCAGAACAAAAGGAAGGAGCTCAGGATAAACAATAATGTAAAACTATCCTACTCATCGTCAGCAAGAAGCAAAGCAATTGTTTGGACACTCTTAAAATACATCATTGATGAAAACATGGTCAACTTTATTCAAAGGAAACAAGAAGACCAAGTGAATAAGAATGGATCAAAACAAAAGGTCAGAGCCAAAGATAAACAATAATGTGAAAAACCATAATACGCAGCCAGAGCACACATTGAGGTCATAATTACTCATATACGTACAGTTACAAATAGGTCGACAATTATTAATTAGATAAAAATGATTTCGACCTTCCATAGTTCAATATCCACTCATAGAAAACCTTTGGATGTAGCCACCTTACATACAGTGCTCTATGGTTGTGTGAAGTGCATCACATGGCAGGCTAATGTTTTTGTAATTGGGTTTTTTGACAAAATTATTCTGGTTTTCTTGATTGGACATGAGTTTGTTTTTTAACGCACTTTTGACACGTGATGAGCATTGAGAGGCGCAAAAATTCACCCTGGTTGCTCTTTAAAGTTTATTGTGGGTAGCTCCAATTGGGGGGAAGAAAGGAACATTCAAAACAAAGAAAAATGGAGAGGGACGTGGACATCTGAGTGCTGTGCCCCATGCCAAGAATAGGACGCCAATTTGTGAGAGCCACAGAAAGGAACCCTGTGACTTCTGTTGTTGTACTTGAGGCTGTCAATTAGGCTGACTCGACAAAGTAAATAAGTGGAAGAGACAAAGCATGTACCATTCCAAATAGTAGTATGATGCTCACGCCAAACACAAATGGTGACTAAATTCTTGTCAAGTAGCCAATTGCTTACATTGATGCGCCTATGCTTACATTCCACATCAGTTCTAAAGTGATCTTCGTGGACCGAGTTTGTGAAGATCCATTTATTTTTTCCCCTGACAAGAAAAGGCATCTATGACAATTTTTTTGTTCAGTAGCCTATGTTTACATAACACATCTGTTACTCCCATGTGGCAGGGGAGAGCGTGTTGGGAGGAGTGGGGTGGGGGGTGTTTAGGGTCTTGCCTTGATCAATGAGGAGTTGTACAGATCTGATTTTCTGAAAAGAAAAAAGAAGAAGAAAGGTGCACATGAGACATGACAAATGAGCTCTGTTCTTTGCTGGTGTTGTTTGCTTGTGAAAGGTCAATGTGGCCCACTCAGTGATTTGGGTTAGCCAGAAAATGGTCATTTTTCCAATAGGAAAGACAACTTTGAGTAATAGCTACACACTCCTCTTTGCAAAGGGTATAAGTGTATAAGAGCCCAAAACTGGTGATGAACCATTTTATCAAGGAAAATTTCAGGCATCCAATGAGATCCTCTTAGGAAGAGGGAATATTAGCATAGGCCAAAAATTGTGACAAACCATTCAATGAATAAAAATTTCAGGCATCCAAAGAGACAACTCAAACATGCACATAGTATAGCATAATGTGATTTCTAATAATGAATTGTGGGTGTATCCAAGGTTCAAAACTATTGTTTTTGCAATGGGCCTCATCTATTTGCCCGATGCAAAAAAGAAGAAGAAAGGTTGAACCCTTTGAATAATCCCAAGTAAAAAGTCTGATTTAGACCTTCCATTTGGCAACCCATTTTTGCCTAATCTAAGTTAATGCCAGGGATAACATGGTGGGCACTGGGATATGTTTCTGCTGAAGTAGGGGGTTTGTGTTTGAGATGTCATGTAAGTGCAAGGCCTCTTTATAAAGAAGAGGTGTCTTTTGGTAGTTGGTTGTGCATGCAAAATAAAAATAATTTTTTTTTTTTTATAGGGTGACTAAAAAATAATTTTATTATTTTTTATTATGTTAACATATACAAACATGAACATGAAAAAAAAAATTTGACAAGGCTATGGTGCAAATCGTGTTTAAAACTAGTGTTCAACAAACTAAAAAAAAATGAAAGGCCCTACTCCTATTCATATTTTTTTGAAAACATTTTAAACCAAGAATTAACTATAAATTAACTGAAATTTAATTAGAAATTTACTCAGGCTTAATTAAAAATTAACTGAAATTTAACTAAAAATAAACTAATTAATTAGAATGAAAGTTAATCAAAACTTAGATAATTGGTGTCTAACATTCGCATCCGTCACATCATGGGTCTCAATTCCCACTTGAAAATGTTAAAGACCCACCTCCTTTTGCATTTTCACAGACTTGTGAAAATGTGCATGAATCTTAACACACTTTTTTAACCCACATTGTTTTTTGTGTCCTAAACCTTGATAAAAAAAACTTGAGGTTAAGGTAACAAAACGAGTGTGACACTAAATTTTGGACATGTCTCCCACCCATGGACTTTACATGTCATAAAACATGCAATGAAATTTATCATAAACCTAAATTTATGTAGATCATGATGCATAGGAAGGGGACAATTCTTGTTTTTAACGGTAGGTGTACGATTTTCCTCCCCTTCTTAAGGAATAGGCATAATAGGTCTTTTTTTAAGATGTTCTTGGAATAAGGTGTTCCAAATACATTACTAAACATTCCCAAATATTTTTATGTATTATGGAACATGCCTATGTAGTGACATGTTTTTCAAAAGCATGTTCCAAAGCATAACCAATTTTGCCTATGTCTTTTTAACATCGATACATAGGAAGAATGAAACTTAACAAAACAACACAAAAGGTGAAAGTGACAAGTGGTTGCTTGTCTCGTTTGGGAAAAAAACAAATTTTTTTTGAATAGGACACAAAAAAAAGTTACATATTACTAAAAGTGTAAAACATCACTACCACTTTTCACTAAGATATTGTAATGTTATATATTATTGAATGTTTGCAATGCTAATTTACACAACCAATTGTCTTTCAAGCATTATGTCCAATGTGCCAACAACACTTGTACATGTAACTTGAATATTTGACATGGGCTAACTTGAATATGTAATTTGAATACGTGGACACGTAAAGTAATTTGAATACATATATAGTTAATTGAAAAAGGGGAATTGTAAAAGTTGAATGTATTTAGCTTGTTGAACAACTCATGAAGTTTAGGTGATGTTTCATGATACTTTATGAGTCATCAAGTAGGGCTAGATAAGATATGGCTTTATGAATGTGGAGTTAAGTTGTTTTTGTTTAATCTTTAAAAAAATATTTGCACTTGTGTAAGCATAGAATTTGGGGACTAGGATCAAGTATGACTTGATTAACATTAAGTTTCATAAAAGGATTTGTGATTATAACTTAGATATTGGAAGTGATGTTGAGAGTTTGCAAACATAGATCATTATATCATAATATACAAATTTCATGATTGTTAATATACACATTTTATCTCATTTGGTATGATAATGCAAAATGTTTCATGTATCATTATTTTGTTGTTGTTGAACACATAACTTCATGCCTACTCTTCGTCCAATAAACCCGCTTAGGCCTTACATACACATATTATACATCATATATCATACAATTGTGTACCTTAGATTTACTTGTTCATAGTTGTAGGGTAAATGAAGAGATTTGCACATATGCATACTCTATAAATGTAAGGTAAACTTTTACTTTTACACAAACCTGAATTCATATTTTTGCAAAGTTCATATACCCTTTCCCGAACCCAAATTGAAATGTTTTTGAAAGCTACATACATTTCCACAGGTTACATTCATTTTGAACAATTTCATTTACCCTTACCAAGCTGATATATTACAAGGAATGTAGTAGCTGCCTAGCTATGCTGGTCTCTATCAGTGTTGGGTGGTTCTCACTTTTTTGTGAGAATTGGTTGATTCCGATTTTTTCATGATCCTGATCGAGTTTTCAATTTTTTTTTTTTTTGGGCTGATGAGAACCGATCAGGTTATCAAAAAAATTCAAACTCATCCAGTTTTCAAATAGGGCAATTCTCATATATACAACAACAACCGGTTTTCACATCCCATTTTCAGAACTTGATTATTAAACTTTTCATTAATTATTAAATAATTAATAATTTAATTTCTTTGTCCAAGGAAAAGAACAACACCATGTGAGAAGAGTAATAGCAATAAAGAGAGAAAAGTAATAATGAGAGAAGAGTTATAGCAGGAAAAACAAGAGTAAGTAATAGCAATAAAGAGAGAAGAATAATAATGGAAGAAGAGTAATAGAAGTAAGAGGAAAGAAGTAAAAGCAAGAGGAGAAGAGTCGCAGCCCTCGGTGAGAAGAAGAACGAGAGGAGCCAATGAACCAAATTTGTTTAATACCCTGAGAACCAGATTAGGGTTTTCATGTGAAAACCCATTTGGTTCTCTTTTTTTTTTTATAAATTTTCGATTCCAGTTTTCTTAGTCAGTTCTCATATAAGTGAGAACGATGTGAGAACCTTAAAACCGATTTTCAGTCCAATTTTCACTCCAAATAAGAACATTCGATTCTGCATGTGAGAACCGGAATGAAAACCTGTCTGAGAACCAAGTCACCCAGTGAGAACCGCCCAGCACTGGTCTCTATGTCAGGTGAACCTCCCTTTTGTTCCAGCAAGAGCAGTGTTACCACATGAATGTCCTTAAAGCTTTGGAACTCTATTCGAGCTTGGAAGGCAACAGGAAGCCAATCAGGTGAAGGACAACATGAGTAGCCAATCAAGTGAAGGACGACATGAGTAGAGGACCCAGCGACAATTGGGAGGGAGTGTGTGAGCAACACTTATTATGGCTAATCCACTTGCGGAGTTGGGGATTTTCCTGTCTTATGATCATTGAGAACATTTTTTTAATCACAATAATAGAATCGTTGTACTTTGAGTTTGACCTCCAAAAGGTCTTAGGCGTTAACAGTGGAAGTAGCACAAGTATTCTTGTAAGTGATATTCAAGCAAACCCATCCTTTATGAGAATATCTAATAACTTAGAACTATCTTAGAAGGTTATGTACTTTACCGTGAAGCTTTATAAGTAGTTGAGGGGAGCCAAATGATTAGATATTCCACTTATTTCATCAAACATTCACTCAATGGTACTGCATCTCATTTGTTTTAGTTCATGTGCAAATTTGGTTTGATTATGTTTTCAATCTTATTTCACAGAATACAAGTTTTTATGTATCTGAAGTCCAATTATGTTTTAAACTAATTGTCATGGCATAAACCGGTGCTGGGTAGGTACCGAAAACACAAACAGACAAAAGACCTCAGGGGATTATCAGGGTCGTTCTGAGGCTTTATAACCACAGTCCTCAAAACAATCACAGAACTGGTTGTAATAGACAACCGCTATTCTCAGCAGAATATTGAAAACGTCAAATAACCACTATTATAACTGCAGGGTTTTTATTAGTTCTTTCATGAAAACTATCAGTTGTTTGCAGTTTTTGGATTAGCTGCATGGAACCAGTGGTTCTTTGATTCTGCATTCTGTGGAAAAAATGGAACTGGCAGTTGTCTATTTCTGGAATGTGTAGAAGCCTCAAACCTGCTCCCCATTAACAAAATCAAATACCCATCCAGCACTCACACTTTTTTACGAATGAAAGAGACAAAAGACCCTTTGATATATTGATTTTTCACTAAAGAGGGTATGGTGAACACAATTTTGTTGAATGAAAGAAACAAAAGACCCATGTGCCTAGAGCATACAAAAGGGATGGACGTTGAGCTCGATTCATGCAGGGCTTGAAGACACCCAATCCTTGTCCCATAGAGTTAACAGTTTACAGTGTACAACTAACTTTTTGTAGCTGGAATGTTGAGTTGTGTGCAATCAGAGGAGCCAAAAATATCACCTGATGCAATGACAAAAAATGGATGAATCAGCTTTGATCTTACTAGTCACCACCGCCCAGCAGCAGCACAGCAGTTGGAACTCGGGGCAAACAAAGTCTCTCATCAGAAGTTGGAAATTGGGATAAATAACTTTTCTGTCTGTCATCACATCTGCTTTCACAAAAGCTTTAATGGTTACTAGTTCCAGGCTCAAGCTTCATTGGATATCAAGAAGTAATGGCATGCAAGTTCTGCTGCTGCTGCTGCTGTGTCATGAACTGCACTTAATGACACTTTAGATATTTTAGTTTATTGGATCTAACTTTGATTGCTCTGTGACAGAGCGCACATACCAACATGATTGTGTAATTTGTCGTCTTATGAAAAGGATTCCTTGCAACTTACTGACCAACATTATTATTTTTCACACTTTATTATGGCTTTTGAAATTAACTTTTAAATTCTCTAGCCTGTTTTTCACTAGAACAGAATGTGGTTTTCCTGGAGCAGGAGTAGGCCATGACTCATCATGATTACTGTTGTCAGGTTTGTTTTTTTTCAAGGATTTGAACATGGATTGTTGTCAGATATGGATAGAACAATATCACAAATTTGTGTGATTTTCAATATATATATATATATAGATAGATAGATAGATTTTCAATTGTGGGTAATTGGTGTACACTTATTCTTCTTAGAAGCAGGTGCATATTATTTTATATCCACTTGTTAGAGTTTGAAGAGGGACACTCTTCTCTGCTACTTTCTGAAAGAGGACTAAGAAGTCACTTTGAAAAATTGCTCAGCACAAGAATTGGAAATTGCAATAATGCTGCAATGTAAGATTTGGACTTGCAAACTCTAATTTAGTCTTAGATAGAATATTTATGATGTTTAGAAGGATACACCATAGTTCCAATGGAGGTGTTGTTTCACCCAATGCCAATGGAACAACCAAAATTTGAAAACTGGGATATCCATATCTGGAGTCACTATGTTTTGCAAAAATTAGCACATATGTCCATACCCCTCAAAGGGAGAAAAAATAATGATAATGTATAATCTTATTGACAAGAAAATTCTTGTAAACATGTGACCCATACCCCTTTGTTAGAAAGGAAAGTAAACAAAGGTCGGTTGGCATGTTCTTGGGTTGAAGTCCAAAATATCAGAATGAGTCAACACTGCTCATGACCCACATATAATAAGATAATCAGGTTCTATACTGGATTTTGCAAGGACAAACAACTAAATTTTGTAGAGAGAAAGAGTTTCTCATGTAGAGGTTGAACCTAGCCCGAAAGAATTTTGCAAAACTCAATCCACAATAAGGAACAATAGCTAGAGGTGGAGAGCCTAAGGAATATATTACATGAGATGGAAGAAATGAAAGCGGTAGGGTAGAGGTTGCAAGCCAAAATCAAATGAAAGCAAAAAAGGAACTTTGTTTCTAAAGATTTTTTTTCAATTATCAAGCTAAATCTAAGTAAAGCCCTAATTTCTGGTCTTAAGGATGAAGATGATAATTTGACTTCCAAGAAGGAAGATCTTGAAGTGGTCTATTGTAATTTTTACATCAATATGTACCAAGTTAAGGAAGAGACTAGGAAACAAACAAACCTGAAAAAAAGGAGTTAAAATTGATCCCAGGAAATTTTCTAGCAACTTGAATGTTAAGCTAGCTAAGTTGATTCAATGGAAGAATGAAATCCGTGGCCAAAAATAAATCCCCAAGCCCAAATGAGGTCATGGTGGAGTTTTACATATTTTTGAGTTCTCATTATAAGTGATAAAATTTACATTTTTTCATGAAGATTTATCATTATTGGGTTTTCCCCATTATATTATTTCAAACACCACATGCTAGAGTAACTAGGGCAATGTTCATATCTAGGGATTATTATATTACCTTTTATATTATACTGCAACTACTCATGTAATCTCATTGAAATCATCTTGAAATTCCCAATTGAATTCCTATTGTAAAGCTACTTCTATTATCTTTGATTCCCATCATTTTCATAACAGTAACCTCATTTGTAAACCATCCCTTACACCTTACTCATTATCTTTGATGACTACCAAAATTAATGAACACAACTTACATACACACATGCATCCTTCCAAACATTACACACACACACACATGAGTTCAGTTAATATTCCAATCATTATGTAATTGTTCCCCAGGAAGTATAAAAAATGAAAGATGGTTCTTGTCACACAATTGTTTTTTATATTCTTCTACTATAAGCAATTATAAGTAATAACACATTTGATACAAGTAGTTTTAATAGTAACTACTTTTGGTCATTTCTTTAAATTTTGGAATTTTACAATTTTTAGTAGTTCTACATTTAATAATTGTCAAATTATAGGATTTGATTGTCAATTCCAATTAAGCTCTATCTATGAATTTGTTTAATCCTTTTCTTATTGATAATTCTATTTTCCTAACATTCATTAGGGAGGAATTTTTTAAATGATCAAAGCAACAATGCAAAAGGGGCAATCTCCGAAGGGTGTTAACAAGGGGATGATAACTCTCATATTGAAGGCGAGCCAAAAAAAAAATCTTGGGAACTAATGAACCATTATGCTCCTAAATGTGGCTTGTAAGATCTTTGCAAAATCTTTGCAATTGAAGTTCCAACTTGTTTTAATGAAGGTAATAGATGTAGATCAAATGACATTCCTTCTAATGACATACATCTTAAACATCTTGTTGGCACAAGAAGTCATTGACTAGACCAAATGCTCTAACCAACCTTTGGTACTTTTTAAGCTTGACTTTACAAAAGTGTATGATAATGTAAGCTAGAGCTTATTGTTCTTGGCTTTGAAGAAGATAGGGATGGCAATTGAATTTATCAACATGGTGAAGGTGTTGTTTCAAGATTCAAAAGCTTTCATATGTATTATAGAAACAACACCAAAAAACTTTCAAAGTATGGAAAAGTGTAAAGCAAAGATGCCCTTTGGCACCTTTCTTTTTCATCTTAGTAAAGGAAATGTTTAACTTTATGATGAAAGACACTTTGAATAGAAGATAAATCAAAAAATATCTCTCCCCTTGAGACCACGAAATAATGGACAATATTTCAATATGCCAATGGCACATCCATTATGATCAAAGGTGAAGAAGTCACCTTAAGGAATGTAGTTTAGTTACTAAACAAGTTCATCTTCATTAGTGGCTTGCACATTGATTGGGACAAATCCATGGCCTATTGGAGTAGTAAAAAGGAGAAGCAAAAACCTAGTTGGGTTGAAGAATTTAAATGGAAATGGGACAAGGACAAGCAATTGACAAAAAAATTAGATGTTTCATTTGGGTTTAATTTGGACATCAAGGAGGTGGATGATTTTCTAGTTGAGTTTTTTTTGTAAAAACTCCAATATTGGAAGGTGTTATCCATTTACATTTTATTGGTAGGGCTATGGTTGTCAACTTTTTATTGGCTTCCATTCTTTGGTTTTTTATTAGTGTTTCAAGATATTGATGTATCAAAAAATCAATCAAGAAATGTAAAACTTGTTACAAAAAAATTAGTGGATGGAGGTGAGCACCATGCAAGGGTTTGGGTTAATTGGGTGGACTATTTGTATGTTAAAAAATATAGGAAGGATTGTCCTAAGAAATCTAGAGGATGACCTTTTTACCCTATTTTGCAAGTGGGTTTTTACTACTTTGGAACAAAGTGGCTCAAATATCAAGACCCTATTCAAATTCAAAATTATTTGTCATTGGCATTCTTGGAACAAAAAATGGAGCTTGAATCTTAATAAAGCTCTAACTAAAGGGCATGCCTTCACTCTAGATTCTAGAGTTTGGGGTCAAGTTATGAGGACATGGAAGTTCTTTGTTGACAAATTACAATTCAAACCTTATTTGTGGGTTGCATTTGTGAAGAGGGTCAACATGGTGGGGGTCAAATTTTAAGGGGCCAATGTATGGTACATCCATATTGTGTGCTCAAAAATTATACTCGATAGGATTGTAGCAAGTTGGAAACGTGTGGAATTTTAATAGTAATTTTTTTTGCTCCTATCAAGAAATTATAGGCCTTTTCAAGTTTGATGATTATGAACAATGCATATGGCAACATATGTTGGAAACGATTCTAGATGTTTGGGTTGTTGAGCTAACTAATCTTTCAATATATTCTAAATATGGTGAATGGTTTGATTTGTTTGAAGATTCAACACATGATCCTAGAGGTGTTTTTTGCATGACCAAAAACTTCTTACTTCATATGGAAGGTGTTTTTCTTTAGGAGATAAAGGTTCCTTTTGGTGTGCAAATCTACAACATGAAAATGCATTCAAGGTTACTCCAACTTGGATGAATAATGACAAGGTTTCTTTGGGTTCCTTGAGAAGAGTAAAAGTTTGTACACAAGACTAAAAACAAATGGTAAATAATTCAAACTTTACTTTGGAGCTCAAGAAAATAGAGACCTTCACCCTCGCCTATGGAGGTGGAAAGGACATAACTATGGGGAGCTAATGAATTACAATGTTAAGGATGAAAGGAAGTTGTTAAATTCAAGAGAAACGTTAAATTAAAAAATGTTTTAATTGAGAAGTGGAATCAAATGTTCCCTCTAAACTTCAAGTTAAAATGGTGGGATGCTTGGGCAAAAAGGATGTAAGCTTCACATGGTCTTTGTGGCATAAGTCCTTTGTGGTAAACACCTAGAAGGTGAAAGCAAACCATTGTATCCTTATTGATTATCTCATATGCAAACTTGGGGTTTCAAAAAATATTATGCATAGGTTTTAGTTATGTCCAAGAACTAGGAAAGCTTGGGAATATGCATTTTTGTTTTTGTATAAGCTTAGGTCACCCCTAAAACCTAGTTATGCTTGGAGGTTACTTATAGATGCTTAGCTTTGAAACGTGTCTATTTAATCAAATATTGCTCAGTAGATTTAAGGAATTCTCTCTACTATAATCCTTGCTTAGAGGTATTACACCTTGATCTATATGGCTTGAAAGAAATGACCCAAGTTTCCATGGGTCTAGATGGCATGATCATTAAAGTAATGTGGGATGGACTTCTAGATTAGGGTAGGATGGAATGGCAACATATGTTGTAATTGATTAAGAGGAAACTTAAAGAGGAAAACAACTTATTGAAAGTCTTTGACAAGGTGTGGGGTTCACACAATTCCATTTGTGCCAAAGGTGGGAAAAAAATCAAGTGGTGTTACTATTAAGGCTAGAAGATATGTTTAAACTAGCTAGTCCTATTGGCTTCCTAGTAACTAGATAATTGGTAGTGGTAGATATATTTACAATCTTTTAATTAATTTTAAAGATGAAGCCAATAGGTTAATTAGCCCATGGGAATGGGTGATTGGTATTTATCCACCAATCAATTTAAAAAGGATTTGGGAAATGATTAAGATAAGAGACCTACTTTTGTAGGTGGAATGTGGACCTTGTGTGGTTTATGGAAAAAGGGAATAGGATATGGATCCTCATCATTCTTATATGAAGGAGCTTTATGAAGGAATGGAGGAAAGAAAACTTGCATGAAGAAAGAAAGAATAATGCAAGAGGGTGTGTGAAGTTTATGGGACTTGATATGTTTTTTTGGCTTTGCCTTACTTTCCTTTTAGAATGATAATAATTAATTGTAGTTTGATGTAAAATATTTTAACTCACATATTAATTTAGTTTACTTCTTTGCTTTACTTTTAGAACTTGCTATTTAAAATTTGGTAGTTTGTTAAAAGATAACTATAGGGTGAAAGCACATTATGGGTGACTACATAATTTTGTCACAACTTGATTGTTGGCCATGGAACAAAAATTGAATGAATAAGATGTGAAAAGGACTCAACAAAATAATATATTATATGAACTGACCACATCATATGAATCTCAAGAATGGATTTGAGTTACCGTAACATGTTGGACTTTTGAAGTGCTAAAAACTTGCATCATAGTCCATATCATATGATTATGGACTCATTATATTTACTAAAATGTTTAGTTGAGTGATTTTTTTGACATGGAAAGTAGTGTGATGCCATTGATATAAAGGAAGACAATTTTGAAAGATTTTGAAAACCATAAATTGAGATATACTATGAAATATGAATTTTTTATAAAGTCCTTTATTATTTGAATTAATAATTCAACTTATCATTCTTTAAATGTAAATTTTTAATACAATTATCTTTCATTGATAAAGTTTATAAATAAATAAAAATTGTTTAACCTTGCTATATGACTCGTGCAATATAATGTATTTTGTTATAGCGTATATCAACTTTTATTTTAACACTAGTATGGACTCCACATATGCCAAAAAATACTACACCTTAATGTGCTTTCACCTTACAACATGATGATCAGAACAATTTGCTTGTTTAATGAAAAGTAACAGTTATAACAGAGTAGATTAATATATTAAAACTTTAGATATTGTTAAAAAAGGCACTCTCCAGGGATTGGAAGGTAAATTATCTTCCAACCCCTCTTCTCTTCTTTTTTATTTTGGAATTCCTAATAAGTTCAAGTCTAAAGTTTTTTTGTTAATTCTAGATTAAAGGTAAGACTACTTTCTTGAAGGAAGTACTTTTTCAAATTGCATTTCTTTTTTGAATAGTTCATTTTGTAACCTAACAACCTACTATCTTGTAAGTAGTAAGACTTTTAGGTTCATGATTATACAATTACCAACTACATGTTTGTGGTAGTTTTTTTTTTAATAAATAAAAGGTCCATGGTGTTGGGGTCGGGTGTCCCCTAGCCTTGTTATGTTCAATTTGTGCCCCAAAGAAAAAAAATCTTGCTTGGTTAAGTATCCATTCAATATACAATAGTGTTTGTATGTGCAAGCTCTATAGTTTAAACTATTACTTTGAATGCCTTTAGTCAATTTAATATTTGTCCATATCAACATTTCTTTTAATGGTGAAATGTCACAAAAAAATTTCTATGAAATGGGTCTAACAACCATTATTACATTCAAAATTTGAAAGTTTTTAGTGAACACAATCATGATTCCTATTCAACCAATTGCTACTAAGGATCACACAAACATCTCATGTAAGTAACAGGCATGGTGAAATTCAATATGTATTAAATGTATGCTTAAAGTAATCCTCACTTTGGCCTCATTGGACTTGCTCACCCTCCCTTTTTAAATTATCCATAAAGTTCATCAAAGTGAGGATTGGATTGAATCACTCCTCAAAATTAAAAATGAACACCCCGAATGATCATCATAGTTTATATTCTAACCACATTGTATTCTACCTAGGTTGGTGGCACATAAATTAAGGGGCTACTTAAGGTAGGAGCTAACTAAGTTAGAACTTACCTCAAGGTTATTGATGACCTATGGAACTACTAACTTGTGTTAAAGGCTACTTAAAACCTATCTAGATGACTATAAAGGACACATTTTAAAACTACCTTTAGGTAGACAAAAGCAAATCAGAAGAAACACATGAAAAAACTCAAATCATCCTAGGTTGAAGAGGAAATTTGAGATTCTTCTTTTATTTTCCTTCAACCCACTCCTATCCTATATTTAAATTTTCATTTTCAATTTCAATGAACCTCATGGGTTTTATAATCTTTGCATATAACATTATTATATTAAATATATCAACCAAATAGGTGATCAAAACCCCTAGTTTGATTGAAACAAAGAATGAAATGCCAAAAAGCTAGAAAAAAACATGAGTAAATGGGAGGTAAAAAATTTCCACTTTTTTATGGGCACTAATTTTACAAATTTCTCTATTAAGTGTGTCCTTTGTAAGTTGTTTAGTTGTTTAGTTAATAGTATGCTAGTCCATTCAAAGTTGAAGAATGTAGACAAGATAACCAATTATTCCAATTTTGACAAGTATCAAAACAAAAGAAGCTCCCAGCTCTCCAATCAGTCACTTTGAAAACTCTAGTCCAAAAGTCCAATCAAATTAATTTCATATTCAAAGGGTGCTTTTGGGAACCAAATAATTCTAGTCAAGAAAAAAAAATTCTTTGGTAATGGCTTTGGACTCAAATCACTCTCACATCAAATATTAACCCTAGTAAATAATGAAAGTTTTCACACAACTAGTTGAATGTCTAAAGCTCCATTTCACCTTTGATGCATGTGAGATGAAGTGGGTTTTAAATACATGAAATTAAGATTCCGAATAATTGAAACAATTGAATAGGTCTTCTCCAATGAAATGGAAATATAAGAAAATGTGGTTTTTTTTTACATGAGGATTCAAAACACATGTGTGAGTTGAACTTTGTGGTTTCATCTTTACAATGTAACCACATCCATTCAAATGAACAATATGTGATGTTTGTTGTGGCACATATTGCATTAGATTACAACTTGACATTAAGTTATGAAAAGCTCAATGCATTAGTTATGCAAATAACCAGTTATGGAAAGTTCAATTCAAAACTAGAAACCCACTAATAAATAAGCAACTCATTGAAAGGAATAATTATTGGTGTTTTGAACTTCATGCACACCTTGATCCTAATGACAATTCTTTTTCATGATCCACTTGAAATTTTTCATTCATGTCGTTTGCTTGTTATGCACTTGTCCATTTAAGTTTGAATATAAATGGTACATTATGATGTCCACATGTTATGGTAATCCTCTTAATGGGGAGCAAAGGGGGGGGGGGAGGAATACACCTTTTTTTAAGGTGTATTATTCTTTTGTATGTTAGAGCCTAACTATTGATTTAGAACTTGAATTGACAAATGTGAAAGTTGGCTTTGTAACTTACAATATAGTATAGTTACACCTTCATCCTTCACCATCTTTGGTATGAACCATAATGAGATTTTACATGGTCATTGATTTTTTAAAACCTAAAACAATAGATTTATAATAGAGACTTAACCAAAACCCCCAATGTTTTAACTTGTTGGGATTTTTTTGTCTTTATTTGCCATGCATCCTTGGGCATTATTGTTAAATCATCATATCATGCTACCACATATAATTCCATCACATGACAATTACCAATTAGATATTTCAAAATTATGGGTGAAATGTTTGAATTGTTATAATAGGGTCAGATGTTGTATCATACATGTCAATGATAATTGACATTTTTGGTCAATTATATTTAATTGTTTGAAAAATGAGGTCAATAGCCTCAATTGAATATTTTAAAACTATATAATCTCCAAATTACATTTTGTATATACTAGTGTAACTAACGTTGTTGGCCCAAGTGGGCAATGGTTATTCAACTTATTTCTCTTTTCCAAAATCAATTTTTTTTTTAAGTTATTTAAATTTCCAATGAAAACTACTCAAAATTCAATATTTCTCATATCTTAGGTTTGAAAATTTCAAATCTCCTTCATTAAATCTTACTCACTATGGGCTTTCCAATATATCAAAAGTGTACCCAAATTCTCCTATAATTTCTAGTTTTGATTTAAATAAATTCTCATTGAAAATTTGTTCAATAGTCAATAACTTCTCCATTATAGGTTGAAACATTATAAAATCAACTTGGTGCACCATAATAATTGAGGGTTTTCCAATAGTACCAAGATCATGGCAAGAAGCACCATGGTTTGGGATCTCATGAACAAACTACCTTCCTTTGTACATACATAGTGATAACCTGGTGACAAGGAAGGTGATTGACCTCAATAAGCATAGAAATCAATTTGTGATAAATCTAGCAAGGTTAGTTCTAAGAATTTTAATTCAATTGTGAATTATTTGGTGTTAAACATCAATGATAATCCCCCAAAAATTTGGGAGGATTTGGTTCCAAAGGGAAAAATTATGACAAGATTTTGAAAATAATTTCACATGGAACAATAGTTACATGTATGTAGAGGCCAATAGTTTTTCTCTTGAGCTCAATTCCCAACATTTTTGCTTCTTCTAATTGAAAGAAATCATTAAAGTTACATTTGACAATTGTTGGCTCACATCATTTCACAACACAACCCATCAAGCTCATTTCACTTGTGAGGAATCCTACTTTGTAAAGCATATAATGAAATTTTCTAATGTATTTGGAGGACACGTTATATTTATGAATATTGTTTCCTTAAAGAGGAGGCACTTCGTGCCTCCAATGGGTCTCTTACCACTACTAAGGTGTCTCTAGCTCCCATGTCCTTTTAATTTACATATGTTTAGGCTCATCAAAATGTTCTCATAAAACATTTACCTAGCATTTTACAATGGGTAAGACCTAGGGGTGGGAGACATTCTCGAAGTGCAAGGTTGATTTCCTCTATGGCCTTGTCCTAGGCCCCTTATTTTGGAAATGTCCCCATCCCAAGGCCTTACCCTACAAATGAAAGGTAGTTCTTGAATAGAACTTTAGATTTGTGGACCATACCAAAGCCTTGAAACATCATTCATTTTAATCTAACAACTTGTGGACGATAATATATTAGTTAATGGATTTGATCTATACAATTTGTAAATAATATTATTCATAATATTAGTAACTTAATGGATTCAACAATGGGGTGCCAAATATTAAATTTATTTACTAGAATGCACTTTGGCACATAATATGTTTCTCAAAAAATTTAAATGTTTTCGACATGATGAAGATGTTAATTATTTTCATCCATTTTTATACATAACATTTATGTGATACATTTCTTAATTCACATCAAGGATGAAAAGCATGTCATGACCTAAGCTTATAATTATTTGGTTTTCCAAACTTTCAACATTCTTATAGCATGAAATTTCAAAGTGCAAAGTGCAAAGTGTCCACACTTTGAGCAATGAATTTCTCCAAAAATAATAATAATAATAATAAATTTTTAAAAATTTAAAAATTGTAATTACCACTAAATCCATTAAAGTATTATGGGTAGTTTGTGACCATGATGTTTAATCCACAACAATATTGGTTTTATTATGTCTCATCTATGTTGGGAATTTGAAATTTCCACTTGTAATTTCTTCTTATCATTTTTATGGCACATATAATTTCATGTATGTTTTCGAAATAATGCCCAAATTTTGTACCTCATTTTTACTATAACAAATAGTATTGTAATCAGAATACCTCTACAGACCTTTCAATTATGTCTTGTTTCAAATTTTATGACTTGTTCATACAACATTTAATGTACCTCATCTTTTAAGATATATCATACATGAACAAATTCTTGAACTTGAATAGGTATTAACTATTAACCCCACAAAACCTTCAAAACATTGGTTGAAGGAAAAAATTAAATTTACATAAATAGACTCACATATTGCTCTAAAGCATACCCCAAACCAAACAAATTTGAAAACACACATTAAAATTGATTTCCACCTTCTTAAACAACAAACTAACAATGAATTAATTTTTTTGGCGAAACTTCACATCCTAGCAACAAAAAAAAAAGGGGAGGACAAATACAAAAGGTTTTTTTAGGGAAAAACAAGCCTTCTATCGCCACATTATGAGGAAATGTTTTTTGAAGTTACCATTTTTAAACACTAGTTTGTAGCATGTCACCAATCCATGGCATGAAACCTAAAATATTCTACCGTCTTTTTTGACATATAACCAAATTTGGCTAAATTGGCCAAGTGAACTAGCAGCCACCAATGCACTAATTGGTTGTTCTATCCATTGGATGGGCCATGTTTTTTCATTCAGTGCCAGATGGGGTTCACCATAGTACATTTCTTTTTGTTGTTGACCATTATATTTTTATTTTTTTTGTTCTTGGTCATTTTTTCCCTAGACCTGACCTCACACATAGCTGCCCTACTCACCTTCCTACCCTCATAAATATTATACCAACCTTGGTACCTTACTAACATAAATACCCTAATAACTAGTATCCTATTGACCTAGCTACTATACTAACTACCTACCCTATTAACCTAACTACCTTGTTAACTACATACCCTACTAATTTAACTTCCCTACTGACCTAACCATTGTACTAACTAACTACCCTACTAACTTGGCTACCTTATTATTTAACAACCTTATATACACAACCACCTTATTGACATAAGCATTCTACAAACCTAGCCACCTTGATAAGGTAGCTTGTTTCCTACGTACTAACTTGCCTACCTACATGCCTACCTACCCTAATAACCTATCTACCTTGCTCTTTGAACTTCCTTTCTATTTATTAACCTACCTACTAACCCAACTATTTACCTATATATCTACTTACCTACCTATGCACCCACCTTCCTACCTACCACTATGCTTACTTACCTACCTATGTTTTTTATATAACCACATACTTAACTAATCACCTACACATTTTTTCCATCACCCCCTCCCCCCCAATCCTACCTATCAATTTATTAAGGTTCACCCTAGTTCGTGGATGATGAATATAGGTCCCCATATGTAGGTATTACAAACAATTTATAGTGGAAATAATGTCATAATTGTAGCCATTTTGGTTTAGTTAATGCATGTTTTACTAAATTTTGTTTACCTAATTTATTTATGGAATGGACATTACAATACATCTTTTCGTATAATTATCATAAGTATGTATTATTGGATTATGGTTTAGGTTTAGGGTTGGGACACCTAAATTAGTTAGCAAATTTTTCACAAATCTATAGTAATTAACCTAAACTAGGTTAAAGTTAAGGGGAAATTTTTAAGGTTTAAACATATGTGAAATAATACAATTTCAATTTATATCTTCTTCAAAGAAAGTGGGAAAAATTAGCTCGAAGAGATCACACAAAAATAAAAGACATATATTCTTTTTTGTTTTTTAACAAACTTTATTTTATTATTTTTCAAAATTAAGGTTTTTTTTTCGGTCAATAATTGTTTGTAGTTTAAAAACTTAAAAATTTGGTTTCTAATTTTTTTCCTATGTTTTTCTTTTTGCATTATATACTTTGTATACTTTGTATAATTTTTTGGGTTTAGGCCAGAAGGTGATGGCAGTTATCGTCGCCTTTTTCACTTCAACCAAAAAGAAAAAAAAAATGGGCGACAACAACAAGCTTGTTGCCATCACTTTGTTCACAACAATAACAATAGAAGAGAAAAAAAAGTGACAACATTAAGCTTGCGGCCATCTCCCATTTTTGCTTCAAGC
>Ga0116227_10004049_pt1 | contig 32044 bp, 27 predicted proteins | sample S1TSphgellanicum_FD_89693 | JGI IMG/M metagenome (GOLD analysis project Ga0116227, IMG submission 89693) | Host-associated microbial communities from peat moss isolated from Minnesota, USA - S1T2_Fb - Sphagnum magellanicum MG | ecosystem: Host-associated > Plants > Peat moss > Unclassified... | reverse complement strand
CTTATTTTATTTTGAACCCCCTTTTTTTGGTTTTTTTTTTGTTTACATTTCCTTTTTTTTATAATTAATGGCTTTTTTTTGTGGTTGTTGTGCAAGGCTTATAATACAAATATATATATATTTTTAAAAAATTATACATTGCACATCCTCTATTTATTTTGAAGATATAATTTTTGCTTGTAAATATCTACATCACAATTTTTTAGGTGTGCACAACATCAATAATATATTTGGTAATTTTTGGAAAAAAAAAATTTCATTTGAATTTTCACACAATAGCACTTGTATGAAAGATGGGAAGGTCCAATGAAAAAATGTAATATCTGCCCAATACAAAGTTTGACCAATGGTGAATGGGTAATATTTGTTTTTACTTATCTTTGGGTAAGGATATTTTTCAATTTGTTTATTTATCAGATAAAGATATATTAATGTTTAAAATTTTCATCAATTCAGTCTAGGTATTAAAAATAACTTTGATAGAAGCTTAAGGTTTGAAAACCTATCATGTTCAATTTTGGGGTAAAAAATGGGTATGTATTTTTTTAAAAATTAAAAATGAAAAAATGTCCACATTTTGAAATTTTAAAAATAATTTTCAAATCAAATCCAATGTCAAAATGAAAGAATCAAAATGCTTGATTCATCATTGATTAAGATAAATATGCTTACAATTGAACATTTTTTATTAGAAGATAAGGATTTTATGATCAACACTCAATTGATGATGGGGTTTTAAAATAATTTGCAGTTCAGTTTTGGATGTTCTAATAGGCTTTTCAATCATCTAATTCTATTATGTAATGTGAAACTTATGGCCTTCCAAAGAAAGGGGTCTTCCATTTGAAGTATATCTTTACCACACATTTACCATTTCTAAGATGTGTACTTTGAACACATGTTAACATTTCTTAATTTTTATTTCATATAGTTTGCCCAAATTTATCACCCTCTCACATACATGTATGGGCCAAAGGGTAAACACTCCATCTTCATACATAAACTTAATAGAAGTAACAAAGTTTTGGTGGTCTAAATCATATTTACCCTGGTTCGTTTTATACAAATATCAAAACATATCTAGCTGTTAGTACAGATATTTTTTACATATATCCAAGGTTATGGATAGGTTATAATTGTCTAAATTTACATATTTTTAGGTATGTGTTTCATTAGGATGTGCTGATTTATGAAAAATAAGTTTAAATCAATAATATACCTTATTTTTACTCAATGGGTATATCTGGGTTAAAAATACACTTGCAAAACATTGTTTCAACCTATAAAAAGGTTTTTCATGAAAAGGAGGGCCCAAATTCATCACACCTTTATCCGAAAGAATTTTTTTTAAAGTGTCAAATTATTATAATAGGTTCCAATAGGTAGTCAAGAATATAAAAAGATTTAATAAAATAAATTTAATCACATATTTGGTTTATAGTTAAAATTTAGATGATCACCACTTTGATTATCTCACAAATTTTTAAAAATAAACATTGAGCACAAGTGGCAATCATATGTGAGACATTTCAGCCAAAATTGGCTATAAACAAAATATGAAAGTAAAAGAATTGAAGTGTAAGGGTATTCTCAAAATAAGAGGCTTAGGGTGAGGCAGTACCCAAGGCTGTCTAGGCATTTTGGGGATGTCCCCCACCCATGGGTTCTACTCATTGTATAGCAAAGTTTATTATAAACCTAAACATAAGTAATAGATCACAAGGTGTAGGAAGGGGAACGTTCTTATGCTTACCCCTCAAGAGTGTGTGAAATCCCTCAAGTGGCCATAATATATCTCCTCTTTTCTAAGAGCGAAATTCATGGAAATAAGGGCCCATGCAAAGTGGTAGTTGAGCACAGGTCCAATTTTGGTAATGCCCTCAAACTTGGGCTTTACATGATTACAGTTTCTTTAACAAGAGGCAGATTTTACAATGCACAACACCAAAATCCTGCAGTGTTGCACCCTCACTTCAGTTCTGAAACTGCAATTACCTTCATCATTTCACACTATGGCTTGCCCCAACACTTGAGAGCTTGCAAGAGCTTGAATGTTATACTTTGCACATGAGACACATTTGTGTGTGATATGGTGTTTTGAATGTCGGGGTTCGTGAACTTCATCTTTGCTCATAAAGTCACACAATCGGTACCCAAGTTTTTTGTGCAGGTGGTACAGCACCACCCATCCATCACCAACCACCACCATCAACCTCAACTGTGCACTACCAACCTGCTGCTTCCAGCCAAATAGTCCTTCATTTAATTGTTTACTTGTGCACAAACAATGAATCCGTATTGGTCACTCCTCTGTATTGCACACTCAATTAGACAAGTGAGTAGCCCAGTACATGCCTAGCAAAATGAATACAGTGAAATGGTGTTCATCTAGACTCAAGTTTAGTATATCAATGTATGCCCAAAAATGCACTAGTGTTATAACAATGAGAGAGAGAAATTGTGATGTGCACCCAACACAAAAGCCTTTGTCCAATTTGTACAGGGTCTTTTTTTTGTCACCACAGTGCAAAAATCCGCGAAAAAAACAGCCGCTAGTGCTGTGATCATTCATAAGAAGATACAGATAAAGTCCCAATTGTTCTTATGAAAATTTTGCCAAATCTGGCTACAATCCACATTTAAATGTACAAATGTTTAATTATCTTTCTGTATATTTGGCTACTTATTGAAACCAAATATAGAAATCTGGCAAATTTTCCTTTTTGAAAAGAACTTTTGGCAATTGAAAACCCCCCAAAAATATCTTCATTTTTCAATTTTTCAATTTGGTCTGGCAAAATTGACACTGGATGTTGGGTGTGATAAACTGTGAATTGAAGCCCAAATAGAGGGGTGTGGGTGGAGAAGCTCTTATTTTAAACATGGATAGAGAGCATGGCAACTGCAGCCGCACAGAAAAAAGCCAAGTGGAGAACATTAGACACTTGAGAGCTCGTTGGAGGGTGTGTTTGTTGTTGTCCTGGCTTAAAGTACCGGAAGATATCGGAAGAAGCAAAAATGCACTTGAGGAACATTAAATTACACTTACACATAACATCCTTGTGGATAGATAGGACAAATGAGAAACAACTTTGGGGGGGAAAAACTGAAGAGAACTGAGGATAAGTTAAGAGAGGAAATTGAAGACTCCTCCTCCTCACCTTGGTTTTGTTTTTTCAATTTGGTGATGTTGCCACACTGGTGATCATCCATGCACAAGAGGAAATTAGCCAAATTTGGCACCAGGTCAAAGAAATTCAAAGAATCTTGCTATACTTGTTTTGGCTGCCTGCCAGAATTTATTATCTAAATATGGCGATTCCAAACTTTTTCCCCTTGAAATCTGGCAATTTTGGGACATTCTCTTCAAAGAAATCCTTTGTCTGAGTTGCACTGGATTTTTTTTGGTTGCCAAGTGGCAATAATTCAAAATTAAAATGAAAAAAATAGACTGCTGTGAATCCTCACTGCGTCCTCAGTCCAAGTGCCTACCTTATAGCTTTAGGTACCCACCCCATGAAGGAGGGCTAGACGATGTACCAGTGTTGGGTGGTTCTTCACTCTTCACTTCTATGAAGAACCTCTGGTTCTGGTTCGTTAAAAATATTTAGAATCGTTCCAGTTCTGGTTTCAGCTCTGGTTTCGGTTCTTGAAACCTGACCCAATTCTCATTTTGGTTCTGGGTAACCTGGTCTAAAATCAGTGATTAACTCGATTAACCCCAATTTTAAACTCTTTTCTCCCCAAAGAAATTATCTTAAAAATTTTCCTGTTCCGGCTCTAGAACCAGGTCCAGGTTCAATTCTGGTTCCAGAACCGGATCCATTTGAAACCCATTTCCGATTCCAGTTCCCAGAAATCAGACCCAGCTCTAGTTCGGTTTTGGAACTGGCGGTTCTAACCGGCCAAACCGGGTAACCGCCCATGACTCTCGAGACTCAGATTATGTGTGGGAAAGTGATGTGATCGTGGATGAGAGACATCCATGAGAGACATCTTGGGAGGACCCATGGTTGGATTGTTTCTTTGAAGTTCCTATTTCCGTCGTCGAGAACTCTTCCCGCCACTCTGCGTCGTCGTCGTCTCTTCCTCTCTCTCACTCTCCCTTTCTAGCTCGCACTCTCTCGCGCGTTCGATTCTTGCGTTCTCAACGCTCTTTCTGTCCTTCTCAACCCTAAGCCTCCGCCTTGCCAATTTTGCCTTCATTTTTTCGTCATGCTTATGACTGCAGGTTGCAGTTTATCGTCTTTGGCGTCCCTGCAATGAGCTTTTACCTTTCCCGATTGTTCTACTCACGTACTTTGCAACCATTTCCAACAAGTCAGTAATCGTCAGTTCACATCGCTGTGTACCGGAGCATCTCTTCGGTACATTTATCCTTTTCGTGCCTTGCTTGTGGACTTTGATCGCCCGGCTTTGATCGGGCTTTGATCGCTTTTTCCTGCGTTTTTTTTTCCCAAGAGTTGAAGGCTTTGGCAGCAGTTCTCTCTCGTCGTTCGTGCTGTCTGCGAATTTTGCTGCAATGGCTAGTCCCTCTCTTCTTTTCCTGTTCTCAGTTTTTCTGAAATGCGTGCACGGAGCTGCGGCCTGGGCTGACAATGGCGGATGGAGCCGCGCACATGCAACTTTCTACGGAGGCAGTGATGCCTTAGGCACCATGGGTAAACCAACGCTCCCTTCTCTTGCTTTCATACTTAGTTTTGCGTTAAACATGATGCCATGCTCCTGCCTCACGTGAATTGCCTTTTTTTTCCTTCGAAGATTGCTTCTTCTCGCCTGAGCTGTCGTGAATTTTTTTCTCTTCAAGAAACGATTCGAAGCTCGATGTCTGACCCGTGGATAGTCATTGCATGGACGCCGGGATATTAAGGCAAAGCGCATTTGCATGTGCTCGAAAAAGACTTGTGACATTGTTTCCGGCACTTGTCCAGTGTAACGCAATCATAATTTCAAGGTTTTCCTTCCATTTTCATGTGTGAAGCTTATATCATTGTCTGCCACACTGTTTGACTCCTGACTTCTTGCTCTGCACTGTGCAGGTGGTTCCTGTGGCTATGGCAATGTCTTCAATCTTGGATACGGGGTGAAGACGGTGGCATTGAGCTCCGCACTGTACAATGGCGGGCTCTCCTGCGGAGCTTGCTTCGAAGTAAAGTGTTATGGCATCAGGACTTGCGTTTCCGGAAATCCTTCTGCCATTGTGACTGCAACCAACTTCTGTCCGCCGAACCCAAGCCAGGCCAATGACAATGGAGGCTGGTGCAACCTTCCACTGCAGCACTTTGATATGGCGCAGCCTGCTTTCCAGCAGATAGCCCAATACAGTGCAGGCATTGTGCCTGTAATGTACAGAAGGTAGAGGAGACTAATAGAAACTCTGAGTATCCCAACCTGATGCTGTCTGTTTTGTCTTTGTGCTCATGCAAGCATTAAGCTATTACCTTATTGGGAGGATTCCTGGTAACCTTGCAAGCAAGTGGTAGTGTTCTCATCTGCTTAGATGTTACATGCTTGATGCATTATCCAGGTGGTTGTCATGCTTCTAGATATTTCTGCAAACAGATCTGTGAGTCTCAATGTCTAATGCTCATTTCTTTTCTGTTTCTGTGATGGCAGGGCTCCTTGCCAAAGGAGTGGAGGGATCCATTTCACCATTAATGGCCACTCCTACTTCAACCTTGTCCTGATCACCAATGTTGGTGGTGAGGGCAATGTGCAGTCTGTTTCCATCAAAGGCTCCAAAACTGGATGGCAGCCCATGCTTCGTAACTGGGGGCAAAACTGGCAGAGCAACACTAACATGGGTGACCAGAGTTTGTCATTCATGGTTACTACTGCTGATGGTCGAACCACCACATCAATGGATGTTGCCCCTCCCAACTGGAATTTTGGTCAGACTTTTGAAGGAGTACAATTCTGAGGACTGTCAATGTCTCTAAGTTTTGCAGTTTTGATCCTTTTGATATGTAAAGTACCTAATTTGAACTCACTGTACATTATCAGAACAGAGGATTGAGGTTTATATGTTTTGATGGGGGTGTCTAGTGTCAACTGTTCAGTATGCAAGGTTACTAAAGCCATGCAACTCCAAGGTGGGAACTAGAAGCTGTGTGATGTGTGATGGTTCCTGTCCCTCATTTCCACCTGCAGTTTTGCAGGATGTCATGCCCAATGCAGGCTGAAGAGGGTTGGAATCCTGCTCACCAGTGGCTGTGGTAGCTGAGAATGGGCCATTATCTAGTGAAGGGAACATGGAGGTATAGTTTTAGTGATTTTGGAGGGAGAGCTCAAAGGCTTTCAAGTGTGATGGAGAGGTGATTGAAGCAAAGAGCTCTGGGATCACCCCCATCATCAACATGGAGAAAGTACTGTCTCTTGTTAGGTAAGAGGAAGAGGAATGCACTCTAAAAGGACTATAGGATAACCCCCCATCATCATCCACATGGAGAGAAACTACTGCCTCTTAGTATGTCAGAGGATGCACTCTACCAGGATTTTAAAGCTGGGATTATTTTTTTACCATCCTAACTGAAAAAAATCATAGCATATGTAACTGTGTTGAGGCTGATGCTGCTATGTGAGAACTGCAATGTGACTTTGTAATTGTGTAGCAGCTGTGGAATAGATCTTATAACCAAATGGAGAGGATAATATAGTAGTGATTCTGAGAGTTCTTTAACTCTTGATGCATGAATATGTGGAATGCTTGAGATGCAATTCATAAATGTACATACACCAAGAAGTGCACTCAACAAATCGCTCATTTTGTTGTAAAATGACTCTGCCCCCCTTATGGCAAGTTCAAACCAGCAGCAATTAAAATAGTAGATATGTTCCAAGAACCGCCCAACAAAAAATGAGCTTGCAGTCCACAATAGTAAGACTGAACATTCCTAAAATGGGTAGGACCAAATGAAAACCACATCCTTCTGAAGTTTACCTCATACAAGCAAGCAGAGCCAACAACTATTTACACATTCACGTGGTTAAGCTTTACAAAAGGGCACATCCAAGAATAGGAAATTCATTCAGTTGTATGTGATCAGGAGGCTGTAAAGCAGTATTCACCTTCTGACACTCAGACTTTGCAAAAGAGGAACGCAACATGGGCGGGGATGGTTTACATTGCAAACACTTCTAAGAAATTGGTAAGTTTCAAATTAGCCCATTTTGTACATATCTCACCCAAGAATGCTGTCAAGGACTAGTTGTGGGAGATGAATGTACTATCTGCTTTTGTGTTGTGTTTTTACAATTTACACAAGGACAGGGTTTATAGCTTAAACTCCTTATGCTAATGCTTTCATGTTGCTTGTTCTAAGAGCATCTGCAAGCACAGCAGGAAAATGACTTGCACGACATAATTTGGATGGCATACAAGAGTCAAATGTTGTGAAACTCACTTTGGGCCTGCAAGAGGGCACTATAGGAAATCATTGTTTTTTTAGAAATTGTTTGTTTGAAATGTTAAAATGTAAGGAAATTACAGGGGAGAGAAAAATATAAAATTGGTGGAAACCCAATATCTGATATATCCTGAGTATTCAAGAATAGGTATCCAACAATTGACAATATTTTTCTACCTAATAATTTGGTGGAACATTATCTCTCCCCATTTTTACAAAAAGAAGGAAAACAAAATGTTGTAAAAGGTCTAACTATGTTAAAGGTTCAAAGTCTACAAAACCTAGCACAAAAACATTACCTATATTTATTGCCAAATTTTCATAAATCAATTTTTTTTACTGCCAAAGTGAAGTTTCCAAAATAAAATAATTATTCAGCACCTGAGTGCCCAACCTGAAAAAGTACTATGGTAGTAGTGTCACACTTTTATTCTGTTCACTTTTCCATGTTTTTGGGTGGGGATGAAGAATAATGAATCACTGTATATTGGATGTGGTTTGGGCTTATTTTGGGCTCCTAATATGCCCAAATAGGGGTTGTTGGTGGAGAGGATCTTAGCATCTTGCATTCATCTTTACCAATTTGATGAAGTATGAAATCGGGTTGCGGTGTTATATTAATACAGGTACTAGTGGGGGAGGGACATTATTACTCCGTGTCCCACACTACCTACAATTCTTAACTTGAATAACTGTAACTGTACAGTACTTGCAGATAAGAGTCGCGTTGCCACACTCTGTACGTGGGTGATAATAATGACTATTGATTTTTGCGGTTATTTACATTGATGGAACGTACCAAACAAGGATAATATATAATATCTATTTATTATGCAAGACAAAAAAATTGTACAGTAAACACCCATCCTTAACACCTAATTAAAAGAAAATTAGGTTAAGATATGAATCCAATCCTCAACTTGAGGATACAATTAGCTCGTTTGGGTTGGATGGCGTTTTTGTCTTGGGGATTCCAATAGAATTGATGAAACCCTGCCCAATCTTAAAGATAGAAAATTTGGTACAATAGGCTCCCATCTCTGATACATAACAACCTCTCTTTTTATTTCTCTTTGTATTTTGAGGGATTTCCCCCAGCAGAAGATCCCTAGGGAGTTATGTGGTGGGGGAGATCCCCCTATATTTCTATGTTCCCATGTTCCCATGGGAAGAATTTTTGATGGGATGGATCAGGAAATTTCAAAAACACAAGGAGAGAAGGGACAAATCAGGAAAATTCAAAAAAACAAGAAGGAAAGAATGGAGGAGAGAAAAAGAACAGATTTTTATGTACTTGGAGGTTCCCATACTTGTGTGTTCTCCATTGGTTGGGGATGCCCTCAGGCTACCACCCTTGTGTGACCTTCCCTCAGGAAAACCCACTCATATGGGGACCTCCCCTACAATCTAATTAAAAGAAATTAGGTTAAGATATGGATTTTTATGCTCAATTTGAGGATGATTTATAGATTGTTTCATTTATATGGTTTTTTTGGTCTTGTGGCCGCAAACATAGGGTTTGGTACAGTAAACACTCATCTCTAATATCTGACTAAAAGACATCAAGTTAAGATTTGGGTCCATTTGTCAGCTTGAAGATGATTAAATTGTTTCGTCCATGTAGAGAAGGAGATGCCATGTTGGCCGTCATTTAGACTTCAAAATATTTTTTGATATCCAATCACCAAAATGCAACTTCAAGACAAGGGACAAAAGCATGTAATTAGGGCATCTAAAGAACAATTAGCTTTTGACCGAAACCATGGATTTCAATAGTTTGCATTTTCAGAAGAATGCAAAGGATTTCCAAATATTTTTCATTCCTGGATGGTTATGCAGCTTGCAAACTTGTAGCGCCAGTAGGAGTGTAGGTATATTGAATATGGAATGTGGGCTATACAAGTGTTCCCAAATTTGTTGTTCCAAGCATGTTTCCAAAGTTCCCAATTTTGTTCACAAAATGGGTTGGACATCTTTCTTTAAAGTCTTCGTGGTGTTTAGAGTACTCAATTAGAAATTGGTGGCAATTTGTTCATTGGTCATTTTTTGGTGATTATGTTTCATCTGCACTTGTTATCTTTAAGAACGTCAACTGCAATTCAAGTTATTTAAAAAATTTACTTGGAAACCATGAATACCTTGCCTATCATATTTATTATAAGAGATGAAACAAAACAAATCATCTAGAAGATGAAAATGAAGTAATTTGAATGAAAGTTTGTGAAGGAAAGACAGGATGAGAATGAGCTGATTTTTGAAACATATTCTAAGAGCCCCGCCCCATTTGATATATATGTATTTCAGTTCACATAGATATATTAGAATGGTCCAAAATGTAATAAAATTGGTTAAGAAGCACAATTGATTTTACCATTTTCCCCAATCTATTTGTTGCTTCATTAATTGATGGGTAAGAGATACATGATTGCGTGGAGAAAAATCTTGTTGGCAGAAAAGTCAGAAGTTGGCAAGAGGAATTACATAGATCATGTCAATTCACTATTATAGTTGGCATCATATGTGACCAAAAAAACAAAATGAATAGTTGTATAGACGTTGACATGTAGCTCACAATATTGAAATGGTGCTAAATCAATTGCCCCCATCCCACTACTATTACTACCTTCACACTTTGAATTTGAAAATATCACATCATGGTACAATTCATTCAAAATTAGTTATTGTGATTTTCTTAATGTGACATGACATAAGTTTCAAGATTGTAATTCCATATAAGTTTCATATAATTGAAATAATTTAGAGTAATTATTTTAGTCATAACTATCCTTATATATATTCAAATTATTAAAAAAAATGCACATATCAAATGTTTCAAATTATAATGTTTAATTATTATTTTTCAAATATTTGGTATCACATTTTTATAAATTAGTTAAATTTCTCATAACATAATGTTCAAGTTGAAATTTCCTACAACATGTATAATGATCCAAACATCAATGTATTTTTGTGTGTTTAGATTTTTCACTAATAAAATTACTTAATTAGGATTTATTCGCACAACCTTATTCCAATTAGAATTTCATTTTCCTATTTTGTGATGTAGCCAAATTGACAATCATCCTCAAGATCCAATTAAACAAATTTGGCTACAAACTAGATACCAAATTAGTAGAAAAGTTTAAAATTCCTTTTAATTTTGGCTACTTGCTAGAACCTATTATAAAAATATAGGATTTTTTTGTCCAAAGGTGGCAAGTTAAAACCTTTAGTTTTTTTTTACAAAAATCTTTTATATGTGTTGAAATCATAAGCTTTCAATTATCTAACATAGTGGATTGAGATAACCTAAGGAAAAAATCAAATTTGAGAAAGTTCACTAAAATAGACCAATTGGTGGTTTTTTTATTTTTCTAATTTCCTGTTTTAAATCAATGACTCTTGAATTTGCCAACACACAATGTAATGAAAAACATATATATTTCTTAAAAACCATCACTCAAAAAAATAGGTTGTTCAACAAAATAGCCACTTTGTGTAGTGGGTTAATTAAAAGGGATGATTATCATAGCTAACAATGTTCAATAGGATGGAATATCATTGTTGGCCTTTTATCGTTTGAAACATTGTTTGCAACATTACTATCTCCCTAAACAATAAAAGCAATGATAGATTAGTGATCATTTTGCACATTGTCATCATTAATAACCTTTTTAAATGTGTCCCCAAATCTTATATGAGTCTTTCCAAACCCACTACCCATCATGTCATATCATCTAGTGAACATTTTTTTCGATGTGGATTTGTAGCCGTGGAGATTTTGTTAGTTGAGACCAAAATAAGTATTGGCCACTTAACCCCCTTTCTTATAATCCCAAAATGGGTGATTACTGTTGATGAAAAAACACCTTTAAGAAAAGGTTCATCAAAGGATGAACCTTCTCTTAAGGAACATCAACCCCTCCATTGCTTGAACCACTTGCTTGAAAGACTGAAGCCAAAATCTACTTTAAACTAGCTACCATTTCAGGATTAGCCGCTTACAAAGCCTCCATTAAAAAGAAAGTTGTTGCCATTTCTTAGAGTTCATTTGCTTGCATTGAAGCAAATGGTTGATTTTTAAGCACGAAAATAAAAGGTAAGCAGAACCAAGGAGTATCTCACATAACAAACCATTTCTTCCAAAAAAGATTTGAATTTAGTTTATTCCAATAATCAAGGACCACACTATTGCAATTTAATTGGTCCTTCAAAAGTGAAAAGGTATGTCAACAAAAGCATACAAATTAATTTCAAGACAATGGAAAAGGGAACACGATTTGACTAAAAATCATTGGCATAGTTGTGACGACCAGAAACAATCAAAACCCACCTTCTTTCTAATATTGACAAGAGATTCTTCAATTTCCTTGATTTCAACATTCAATGCCACCACTATGTCTTCTTGGTCCTTCTTTGTAAACAAAGATTTATCTATAGTGGCAAATGTTTCTAAGTTCTCTGTATTCCTTCACTTGTCCACTCATTTATCATTGCTTTCAATGATTTGGCCTTATCATCAACCTCTATGACTCCATGCAACACAACTTGGGCTAAATGACTTTTCACTTCAAGAAGTTCATCCTTTAGCCTTTGCACATAGGCTTCACAAATTGCAACTACATGATTACAATATTCAAGAGCTTCCTTTGGTTTTACGTCCAACTAATGCACAAAAGCTATTTTTAAATGCATATTCAAATTTCCATGCACTTTTAGTTTCATACACTCCTGCATCAATCTCACTCATTTGCATTCCTATCTCAATATAACAAAAGCCAAGTTCTTCATTTGATTGAATTGCAATAGGTTTATTAAAATTTACCCTATAAGTTCAAGAACAAAAGATCAAAAATGTAAAGGAGAAAGAAGTGTAATTCAACCCCATTACAATCCTACTTTTGAGATTGCAAAGAAATCTCTACAATTACACATTGAAGGTAATAGTTGTGTTAGTTCTAGCCCAATTGAAACAAACATAACATATACTAGTGCGGTCATCGCTTTATGTCTATCGTGCAAAAAGTACAAGACCATCAACTTCGTGGTGGATGGCAATGATTAATTCCATTATCCCTCACTAATTTCATCAACTTTCAACAATTAGTGTAAATAAATGTAAAACTATATGTTAAAAATATCAAAAAAAACAATCATTCAAAACTTGAATTTTTGTTGCATTTTTGGAAGCAAAAGAAAGATTCAGTAATGATGTTTGCTAGTAGTCAAGAGATACAAATAATCAAAAAAATCAACAATAGGGTCAAAATTAGATCAAAGGAGCCACAAGCATTACTTTAAATTAATCTAGCATGTCCTTTTTCCCCAAAAGAACTTTTTCATACGAATGAATTTTTGAATGATTTTTTCTATAACTTTTTATGAAAAAAATGAAATTTGCCCAAATAAGTCAAATTTTTTTTTCCTTAATCAGTTTTTAATGAATATGAATTTGTAAAAATGTATGAATTCCTTGCAAATTCTATTTTTCATCTTGAAAAATGATGATAATTTGAAATCATACCAAAAATTGTTAATTTTTTAAAGTTGAATTTAATGTAATATAAACTACAAATTTATTTAATACATCATGTACATTATACCCCATTTATATGTGGTAAAACACTCTTTCAAAGTTTTGAAATTTTGAATTTTCAAATGTACATATTTGGAATTTTCAAAATTTTAGAATTCCACATTTTTGAAATTGTGAATGTTTTTTTAATGTGTCTAATAGGTTATTATCATCTCATTTTTTTACCATCAACTTAATTATTTATATTATATGAGTCCTCTGAAAGTCCTTTGTAAAAATGTCCTTTTTTAATGATAGAATTTTTCATTTTGAAAGTCCTTAACTAAACCAAAACTTAAAATTGGATCAAATGGATTTTTAATTTGAGTTTCTTGATATTCATGTGTGTCAAAAAAAAAAAAAAAGGTGCCATGATTATGATAGTTTCAAATGGCAAAAAAAATAAAATCTTTAGTTTTTCATGACAAAATTTGACATTCGACACCCTTTATGGCTCCTTTGGTTGTGTTTTGACCCAATATCCTTTTCAGCTATAATCAATGTAAAGGCCATGTTCAGCAACCATCCCTTGGGTAAGTCATTCAACACATGAACCAAATGTTTGAATGAGTGTGGAATATACATCAAACACATGATTATAATAACTAGAATTTGTGTGAAAAGAAGACAACTGAATAACATCAAAGCAAGAAATTATGAAAACATTAACAAAAGAAGACAAAAATAAGGGAGACAAAATTAGTGTACCTATAGAGCTACTATAATCCCAAGCTTTTAAACTTTCTCCAAAATTTATTTTGAAAGCCTTGAATGAAGGAGTGGCAATGAAGAAAATTGGTTTTCTAGATCATAGTTTTCAATACACTTCAACATTATTTTGAGCGTTACCAATTCCTTCATTGTTGCATCATTTTACATCAAAACAAATTACATATGTTAAGAGATCTTCTAAAGAATTGCAAAATAAGAAATATCCCATGAGTACCTATGTCTCATGCCAATTTTTGAATCAGAAAAAGGAACCCATAACAACAAATGAATTTTGATTACCTATGTAACAATTGAGTTGTTTTACTTTTCAGTCTTCAAAAGAGATTATGATGTCTTGTGGATTTCCTTCAAATAAGTCTTAAGCAAAGGAACATGTTGGACATGACTCATAATCCCAAATGAATGGGCAAAGGAGAAAGCTTCAATTTGCTTGCCTTCTTTTGCCAGCCTATCCACAACATCCATAGTAGGAGAAAGGGTGAAAGATCATTGAAAACCATGAGTAAATGTCTTTGGAGCCATACTATTTGGAAATTCAATATTCAACAAGTTGGAAAACTCTACAAAAATTAACAAGACTCCAAAATAGAGTTGCATAAATGTGAAAACAAACACTCATAACACATACAACTAGTTCAATTCCCAAGGATGGACTCAACAAATATGAAAATGTAAGGAACATTATTCCTAATACACTTGTGATCATAATCACCACATGTAAAACATTCAACAACAATGGGCTTCTTCATTAAGACCATCCTCATGAAAATAAGAAAAATTCCCAAGATTTGTAGAAATAATTTAGTTACCCATATTATGAACATCCTTATGTTAGAATTGTGTATCCTATGTGCAAGTAATAGACTTTGGTGAGATAATGGAACCATCCTTTTTGGGTGGTTTTGCTTCTGATGGCACATATGGAATTGAAGGTTCAAAAGGGTGAAAGTCTTGAAGCCTTGTTGTAAAGTGACCAAGGATTTCATCATGCAAGCCCATATTTATTGCCAAAATACATGAAACCACCAGCTTATGAATGTGTCATTAATGTGTTTCATCTACTAAGCCTATCATGTTCATTGTTTCTTACCCTTGCATGATTGCTTAATGTCAATGATTAATCCACACAACAAGGTGTAAAAAAACACAAGGTTAAGGTTTTAGTATCTAACAAAAGGACTGTAAATCTGGCCATATTTAATAGTTGCTTACATGTTTTTTAAAAACCCAATGCATCATTTGACAACACTTTGCATAGTCCAACAAGTGCATATTGCACTATATTTGCCCTTACAACATTGATGAATTATAGCATTGGGGTAAACGCATGGTATGGTGGTTCATTTATGGAGTCATACTATAGAATTCTACAGAATACAATGTGTTTAAACACCTATAAAAAATAATACAGCATGTCATTTTTTAATTAGCCATTTTTCCTAGATTTTCAATTTGATTATGAAGATATATATAATTTTGTTTTGGAAACAATAAATTTATGGTCCATTATGGACTTTTGAAGTCTGAAGATATGGACTGGTTTCCTTGCTACAAAGCTTTTCAATTGAAACATTGATATTAAATTTCAAAATTTTTGATTATTAGTGATTAAATATTTATTGAAGCATGAAATAAAGAACTCAAATTTGAAATCCTTTTTCAAATAACTTTAGCCAAAATAGAGTTATGGACTTTTGAAAACTCAAAATTAAACCATATTTTCAAAAGTCCATGTGAGTTGGTTTTTTTCTTGTTTTTCTTTTTTATAAATATGGAGGTCCCTAGTTTTGGAATCTCTACTTGGGCCACCTGTCATAGGGATTTTATTGCTATGCTTTCATAGTTTTCAAAATTCATCTATTATGACAAATGTATGAAAAATGATATCATGATCTTATATCATAGGGTTGAAGTAGGTTTAAAAGTGGGCACCAATTAGGTTTTGGAGGGAATTAGTATATGTGTGCTTTTGTTGATGTGTTCAACAAATATTTTCTTGTGGGCTGATTGTTGTTTTCAAAACCTTTAATTGTTCAACATGTAAAGGTTTTTTCCATTAGTTTTGACCCTCTTCTTGTTCAAATGTTTTTCATTAGAGAAGGTTTTCTTAGAAAGTAAGATATTCATGGGTAATGTCAAAAACTAAGATAGGCATCAAGGGGTGATTAGAAGTGGTCCAATTGCATGAGCACAAATTGCAGAGTGTCAACGACACTATTGAGCTTGACAAAGAGAAGCTCATGAACCTTGTGAAAGAGAAGTTCAGATAATAGCTTCAGAACAAGATGGTGTCTTCATAAATGTTCTGGAATGTGTGCCAGATTGGAAAATTAAAAGAGTAGCACAAGCCATTTTTCACAACATGGCTTTTATCCTATCTGTATTTCCTAGGCTTGTTACAAAAGAAGCAATCATGAATAAGGTCTGGGCAAACCTAGTTACAAGTGCAATCCTTCCGAATTCCCTTAAATTTTCAAAAGATGCAATTGCTGAATAAGAACTTTTATCTAGGTTAATTTAATCTTTGTTAGAGGTTAAGCAATTAAGCATACATGTTAAGTTAGCTACAAACATGCCATTCTAATAACGATTATGAATTCAAGTTCAAAAAGTTCCCTTAAGATTAAAGTTTGTTTGTTGAAAGTGCATCCCAAGAATATTACAATATTGGCTATTTGTTGCAAGCATTTGATGAGTTCAGGTAAAGAGATTCAATGGTCATGGTTGATACACAAAGGGAAATCAAACATTTTGTTTCCTCAAGCAAAAGCAAATGGTGAACCTTGGTGGTTTTCAAGAACATGCATGAGTCCGAATCAGAAGGAGGTGGTGAGGAAAAAATTAGGGCCACATGTTTATGATGAAAAGCCTACACATTATTGCATGGAAACACAAGTAAATCTCATTATAGATTCTTTGTGAATTGTATTTTGGTTCTTGTCACAAATATGCCACTATCCATAGATGTGGAAAACTTTCTATTACATGTTTCAACACAATTTTTGTTGAATTTTTTATTTAGGGTTTGAGGGTTTATAAGATTTGGAAGTGTTCATGTTGTGAATCTAGAATCCAGATTTGATAATTTTGTGGTTGTTGCAGCTTAACAATGTTAAGCTTGACAAGCTAGAAATTAGTGAATACTAGCTTTAATTTTCAAAAATTGTTGTTATTGATTACTGTTATAGTCCTTGATATTAATGTTTAGGTTTTTAGGATGCTTGACATGTTTATGTGCATCAATATGCAACTAGCTCTATGGTGATTGATCAATTCTAACATTTGGTGTTGTCCAAATGAAAATGGTCTAATCATACTTTGTGAGTGAATAACCCCTAGATTGCTACATTCGTTTTTTTCTGTTTTTACTTTCAAAATCATGTCAAATAGTTCAAGAATTTGTAAAAGAAGAATTTGTCTCCAATAGTTGGGAATCCCTATTGCCTAAACAAATTTCTTTTGCAACTTGAGCTTATATATTTAAATCTATCACATGTTTACAATGCAAAGTTGAAGATGTTATTTATTGCCAACCACAATAATTACAAATCACCACATTGCAAAGTTTGATTCAAATTTTGTTTTTGCTTGAGGATGTGATATGTTTGTCTATGCCGATTATCTAGAATATACATATCCAGTGATGAATAAAGCTTAGTATTTTTTGTTGAAGTGAAAATGATGGTTTAATGCTTTGTGGGTGACACTTGTAAAGTCATGGCCACATTCATTCTTTTATTTTGCCACATTCAAAATATTTTCAAATTGTGTAAATAAAAAAAAATGTTTGCAATAGAACTGGGAGTCCTTAATAAAGACTTAATATATGTTATGACTTTGATTTGACTTTGTTCAGTGAATTTCAATAACTCATATGATGTTTTGTGATTTAGATGGGAATCTAATGGGTTTAATGGTCTATTCAGTAAATTACATTTGATTGCGAATTGAATTCAATAAGTTTTCTGCATGACTTTGATTTCAATTTTATCTTTATCATGATTTATAATGATTAAGATGGAGTCTAATATTGCTTTCTTAATTTCCAAAAAGACTACATGATCATAGTACTCCACATTACTTTTTTGACTTCACTTCATACTAACTTGACTTGAATGGTGCACTATTGGATGTAGATGGAGTTTTTCTACGTTTTTAGAAAGCCCATCCATTGGTGATCATAGGTAAAAAGGCATTTGATGCATTATGCCCATTTTGGGTCAAGCGAATGAAAGAGCAAAATGTGTGCTGCTACATTTACCACATAGAGATGGAGGAGCTTAGAATGGGCTTTAATCATACGCAGCGGAATTTAAACTGCAATCTAACTCACATTGTGATTGGCAAGCAGTTTGTGGATATATTGATGGTTCCACAAATGGCTACATGGATTCCCATGCCACATATTTTGAGGTGACTACAATGTGGGAATCTATTGTTTGTCTCAAATACATTCATTCTAAGTGGCATGTTTGAGATTGTGTATTTGGGGATTGTGAATGTTCTGGGATGGACAATCTGGTGCTATGTCCAATTGTGGAGGATGGATCATCATTTGCCCTAGTCTACTGGAAGCATTTTAGTATGGAAAAGATTGTAACAAGAAATGGTGAGGAAAAGAAGAAACTAAAGTTCATAGACAAGTCTACAAATTCAAGAAAGCTTGTTGAGTATTTGAAACCCAAGTTACAATACTTTGTCCATCATAACTTATTGCAAGATGGCAAGACTAGTAGTTCAAGAATTGCATTGAGAACTTTCCAGATGACACTGTAGTTTCAATCATAGACTTCATTGAAATTTATAGATTTGAGATTTAAAACGAAGTGTAATCTATGCAATGGCATAGTTACCAAGTCATAATTATTGTATAGATTTCTTGGATGCATAATCCAAACCTTAACTCAGGTGATGTGGATTGAAAGGGTGAATGCATGGTAATGTGGCTCACTTATGGAGTTGTATTCATATTTATGTAGGGAACCTTTTGTTTAAATGGATATGGTGATAAATATATGTTTCAATTTGTTAATTGATAATTGATTTTAAATTCATAACTTGATTACGAAACTAAAAGTAATTTTTGTTGAAAATGTTACCCCAATTGTTATTAATGGACTTTTGAAGGGACAATATATGGACTTCCTAAATACAATGGTATAACATCAATGTATTCATAGTAAATTTCAATTTTATTGATTTTTAGTGATTAAGTATATGTTGAAGAATGGAACATATGTATGGGACCATTTTCTTAAAAACCTTAGCAAATATTTTTTTACAAAATTTAAAATGGTTCAAATTTGAGCTTATTTTCAGAAGTCTTATGAGCTACAAATTACTTTTTCTTTCAATTTTTTTGTTCTAAAAGTGATTGATTATGAAATATTTAAAAGGGCCATTATTCATATGGATTTTATAAAAAACATTCCAAGTATGATTTTTTAAAGATTGCATTCATTAAAACAACTAATGTCATCATCATTTTATTTAAGTTTAAAAATAGAATATGAATGTTCACAAATGTATGAACATCATAAGTTATGATAAAAAAGTAACCATGTTCTTTAACAAAAAATTTATGAACTCCTATGGAGTGGAGCATCTACCAAAAATGAGCCACCATACCATGCATTCACCCCAAATACCATCATGAGATACCATTTTTATGTATTGAACAACAAATCTCATGATAGTGCCTTTATACAACACTATTTATTGTTGCATTGGCAAGACATGGTGAAGGATGGGTGCAAACCAAGATAACACTAGATCTAGTATGATGATTATAATTCTCAATTCAAGAGCAAAGTGTTGCTATTTTTTGTGGGCCACTACCCACAATTGACCAATGGATGTGTTTGTTTGTGGAGTTTTTTTGGCTCTAGGCATGGAAAGGGCCTTCATGATGGGGCAAGTGTTGTTGTCAAAAGATTTAAACAAGCTCAACTTGATGTACAAGGCCCTTAGCTCCAAAATGCAGACCAAGTTGTGATGTTTATGCATCAACATCTAAGCCAACATCCAAAAACATCTTATTCAGGGGAGTGATAGTTAATTAGTCGCACCTTTTGGTACATCAAACCCTCTGATGTGGATAAGGTAATTGAATACACATGTGATACAATAAAAGGGACGAGGGAGGCTCATTTTATCAGGTTTGTTAGTGCAATGGATGTTAATAAGCTACTAAAAAAAAACTTGGCATGTTTTTAAATTACTTTTGTGTGGATTCTGAATTCTCAACTTGTGAAAATCTGTTATGGATTAAAGAGTGGGAAGTTGAAGTACTAATCCCTAATAGTGTGGGCTATGTACATCATGCCATGGAAGATGCATTTTAGGAAGGTGAATGGGATGAATATGGAGGGGTTGGTGACCTTTTGGCCCCCTATATTACATTGGGGGATAATTTTGCAATGAATTCAGAAGATGGGAATTCAAAAGGAGTGAACTTCCACATCCTAATGTGCACAAAAACGGCTTTCATTTTCAAACAACCTTTCAGGTGCCCAAGGGGGCAAGAGATCAATGTTGGTAATATGGCAATGGCTAGAAAGTATTATAAGATGTGGGGAATTTAGGTTCCTCTTATGTTCTATTGAGGAAGTCACAAACTGCCCATGTTCATGTTTGCCATGTTAGGGTAATTAAATTTCTAATGTTTCAAACAAATCATGGAGTCCAAGGTAATGATTTGGTGTATAAACTTCTTAAACATGCCGAGGATGGCATAAGGCAAGCCATTGCAACCATTGATTTATAATTATTTTGAGGGTTACTCAAATTTTCATTTTGATAAGTTGATTTTTTGGGTTTTTGTTCAATTCAATTGTATGAATTGTCATGCAATACACTTGTTATTATTCTAGGCCTAGTTGCTTTTAATTTACTTTGTGGTCATTTCATATGATATAATAAAAATATGAGGTTCTATACAAATACCTTTGATATGTGGTGTGGAAATAAATAAATAAATAAATTATATATATATATATATATATATATATATATATATATATATATATATATGTTGCTGCCTAGTGTAATTTTTTCAGGTTATGGCAATGACATTATGCAATGGAACCAATAGGTGCAACTTTGTGCATCTAACCTTGCCAAAAACATGTTGAACTTTGAAACTCTGCCTTGAATTACTTGCTCATAACTTTCTTGGAACTTTTGGGAGTTTCTTTTGGAAATCATGTTTGTTAATGATGAAGGCTAGGGGTAGGGATCCAGGTTACTAGACAAATGAATTTATTACAAAAAATTAAAATTTGATGCAATATTTTTTGATTTTACTAAGTCTAGCACTATCAATTGCAATGTGGCAAGGGAGGCTTCTTGTCAGGGAACTCATTCTTTGTTTGCTAAAGGTTTGATAGGCCATCTTGTTGTGAAAACATGGTGCAGAGCTCAAGATTCAAATGATCATCAAATTGAAAAGCAACTTCAAATCATGGACAAGGTAAATGCACAAGTCTATTAAATTCCAAATTTGTTTGCTTCTATATGCAAGTTATTATAGTCTTGATTTCTTTTAGTGATTCTAATTAAAGGTCCAAGCAGTGCCTGAAAACTGCCCGGACAAACAAACAGACACTGTTTCTTTAATATATAAGATAAGGACATAAATGAGAAAAGAACGAAAAAATGATCCGAAAAAAGAAAAAAGCCAAAAAGATGCATTTAAAAAATTGAACTGGATTTCAAGTAGGAGAGAAGGTTTTGTAACCTGTACCTTCCGGATTTCACCCCCTCCCCTCAGCCTACCAGCCTCTGGAGGGCACCTCAAATCTGGAAGGTACCGGTTACAAGACCTTCTCCTATACATAGTGGAACCATGAGCATATACCAGGCAGGGCATAAAGGGAGGAAATTTGGCAGAAAAAAGAACTTGGTAGAGTTACTTGTTTTCCAAGTAACATTGCACAACCTAGCAAGTCCAGTAGTGAAGAGGGGGATATTCAGAACGGATTCAACCCTTTGAACAAATCAAAAGGAGAGAACAGATCCAAAAATTCTTAATCCCTAAACGTCAGGGTGGACCAATTTGGTCAGCTTTTGGGTGTATATTTGGCTTTCTCTGACCCTTAATGATCAAGTAGATACTTGTGGCTAATTGTGGCAATTATCTGCCATCATTTTGGCTAATTTATCTGCTTAACATTCTGCCACCAGGCCCCACTAATTTAATTCTTGCCAGATATAATTTAAACCACATATTGCAGGCTGAAGATTCTATTTTTTCACATTTCCATGGAAAATTGTGAAAGGAAAGTGTCATGAAGGACAAGCCAGAGGAGTCAAGAGGAGTTGCAACTCACAGCAAAAGACTCACACAGTTAGTTTCGTGCCTGGCGGTTTGGTTCTACTATTGTCCAAAAACACCAATTTTACAAAACATCCATCAATCTGCTATTGTGCAAAGGACCACTGAGTTGACGAGAAGGAGACTAACATGTCAAGTCTGAAACTGGAGCAACTCAGGTCTCATTCATTATGAGCTGAGGAGCATCGTGGAAGTCCTGAGCAAGCAAATTGTGTCCTCCCTCTTTATACAAAGAGAGACAAGGAGATTACTTGCTTCTTGATTTACCCAAGAAGCATCAAGGAGCAAGTAACCTCCTTTAAGGTCAACATCTAGATGTCATAGAACTATTTTTATGTGATTGCCATACGATCACAGAGAGGCACAAGTCTACTGATCTGGTGTAGCAAAAGACATATGTTGGATCCTTTCTCTGAATCTCGAGATCCCAAGACGATTACAACAAGAAACCGTTGGTGCTTTTTGAAGCAAGATCCAATTCGTCTCTGGAAGTGGATACACCAGACGGAATCGGAAGAAGAAGATGGAGCTGGTTTGGTTTCGAGTTGCGACGTCGGATTTTCAGCGGGCAGTAGAAAAAATTCTTTGATTCGGTTACATTTTTCAGACCTCTTCTTCATCCTCTTTTTCCTTCGCTCTTAATTCCCTAGCGGTTCCAAGGAAAGTTCTACACTTTCTTCTTTTCAAAGAGTCTTCACTTGCGCCGCACGAAATGGGGGCACAGTTCTGCTCAGAAGAAAGTTGTGAAGGGAGAGCAGAGCGGAGAGAGTAGAGAAGAGAAGAGAAGAGAAGAGAAGAGGGGAAGGTTCAAACATGAGTTTCTTAGCGGGTAGATTGGCGGCCACGGAGGGTGCTTTCTTCACACAACACTCGAAACAAGCCGCCATCGCTCTCAGGCAAAAGATCGACTCCTCGCCTTCCCCCTCCTCCTCTTCTCCAAAGCCTAGTCCCAATAATAATGGTTTCCCTGTGACCCTGAGCGCATCAGAAGCAGACGTTCTTCCCGAGGTTCTTCGGCATTCGCTCCCATTGCAACATGTGCCTCGTGTACCGCAGACACAATCCGCAACAGCGCCTTCCTCTTTGGCTGCATCTCTAAACCTCACATTGGCGACACGAGAAGGTGCGAAGACAGGAGGACCCTCGGGGGATGGACTCCGTCATGGTCTGCCTGTAGAGCTTTTCGCAACTGCTCCCCAGACCTTTCTCGGTCCTAAAAGGTAAAATCCTCCATGATTTTGTTCCTTCTGCTTCCCAATTTTCCTCCTCCTCTCCATCTTCTTCTTCTTCATGTTTCAGCGTCAAGGATTTTCCCAATTTTATTTCTCTTTTTCTTCTCGTGTTCATCAATGTCAAGGATTTTTTCCATGCCTCTAAACTGTCTTGCCTTTGAAACAAATCCTCTGTGATTTTGTTCCTCCTGTTTCCCAATTTCCTTCTTCTTCTTCTTCTTCTTTTTCATATTTCTGGAGTTCATCACTGTCAAAGATTTCCGAAAGCCTCTGAACTGCCTTGCTTTTGTAACAATTCTTCCATAGTCTTTGTAGGTTTGAACTCTGTGCTCTATTAAACCTGAGAACACACAAGCTCCTGGTGCCTTCCTGAGCATTTCATTGTTTTTTACTGCCTTTCTAAGGTGCAATACTCTTTATCATAGAGCTTTGAGTCACAGATTCTTGATGCAACCAAAATTGCTCCTCAATTTCCCAGGGCTTTTGTCTCATATGTTTTCATGTTTCTATGTGTTTTGATTAGGGTTTGGTGCTCATTGACTTTCTTCACTAAGTTGCCATTTCAGAGCAAAAGCATATTTCAGTTTCTTGGCCTCACTCAGTTCCAGTTTTGCAGCATTTCTCTGTTTTTGGGCTTTGACATTTCTGACAAATGCTTCAAATCTGCTGTGAAATGATTCTCAGAAATGCATTGTGTGGTTTCTCAATTAGTCATCAAAGGGTAATTTGTCTTACTTGTGGGGTATACAACTGTTTGTTAGAGAAATCTATAGGCAGGGTTTAGCTATGGTGAAGTAAATTTTGAGATGAAATGCTCAAGTACCATACTCCATTTCCCTTGGTTATGAAATTTCAAACCATCTTGTTGATGGGGAGGGGAGCATGGGGGAGCCTGGCAGATGGAGATTAGAGACAGCAGAAGTTTCTGCATTGGCCTCAACTGCCAATGAAGCACGTACTGATATCAACAACACAACAAAGCAGAAGGCTTTGATGGAGGGTTATTTTGTAGGTATTCTGCTTTGTTCTCTGCACTCTATTTTGTTTCTGCACTGGCCTCAAGTGCCAATGAAGCACATATGGATATCAACAGCACAATAGAGCATAAGGCTTTGATGGAGGGTTATTTGTAGGTCTTCTGTTTTGCTCACTCTCTATTTTGTTAATCCAGAAAAACAAAGCAGGTCCAAATCATCTGAACTGTACCTTTGACAATGTACAAAATTTACATATAAGTATCACATGGTGGAATGAACTAATGCAAAATGCTGCACAAGGGTGAAGAAAACAAGTCCTTGGATTTAGTTTCTACTGCCCAAAATTGACAATCTCAAAACCTTCAGTTGCAACTGGGAGGAAGATTCAACAATTAGGTGGATGCGTTTTTCACTCCTTATTATGTGTTTGTGCACATACAAGCTGTGCAATTCCTCTTTCAAGATTATAGGAGTTGGATTACTCGAAGGTCCCTTCTACAGGGGGATTGAGGAAAACCAACAGTGGTCATAAATTTTTTGTTATGGAACAGTGACTAAAGCTTTCATGGTGGCAACGGGACTTGTTTTTGGAGGCGCATTGACTACAGCAGCAATTGCTGGTGCTCTACTTGATATCCAATCGGTCTCTATCTTATTTTCTCCCACATTTCTCTTTCTTTTTGAAAGCTGCCCTGCAGAATCTAAACGGTCTGATCCTTTTCACAGGAAGACATTATACTGGGTAATTCAGTCTAATTGCAGAAAGAAGCCACAGCTAGTGCCTATGATGGTCTAAAGCTCTACAATGGTAGCTAAGCCTTAATTGGTAGATCTTTTTGAAGGTAAAGTTTCTGCTTGCTAACTAAAAAGGTAAAACTAATCCAAAAAGAGTCATGCTTTGATTTGCAACCAGGTAAAAGACATTCGTGCTCATGGGCATGAGTATTTCCAACCTGGAGTCCAAAGACTGCAACAAAGTTTTGAGCCTCTGAGACTCTGGGTATGTCCTTGCTACTGCATAATGGATTACAGTTTGGAATCTAGTGATTTTCTTCTCAATTTGGCAACTGTCATATTTTCCTGCAAGTAACTGAGTTTTGGTCAGTACTTTTGTTTCCTGGAACAAGCAGGCACAGGGAAAATGTGAAAAATGGAAACTGCCAGAGTCACATCGTCGAGCTATAGGGGCAGACTTTGCACAGTCATTGGGTGTCCATCAAATGGAGGATGGGAAGGCAAACAGTGCCTAGCAGTACAGCACCTCTAGCAACACACTTGGACAACAAGCAAGATGGTGTGCTACAAAACAATGACAATCAACCTGTTAAAACACTGACTACCAACCTATGCGTCTCTACTGGAGAAATTAACTCACCTTATGTATATGCAGTTTGAATATCAGATTGTCTGACTGCTGGCAGCTGTTGAAGTTATCTAGTTTAAGCTTATCGTCTTTGAAGACAACATTATGCTGATGTTTTTAATCTAACAATGTTTTCAGACTTTCTATGTAACAGTTAACAATCATGATCTTCCCTTTCAATTGTCCTTTTTTGTTCTTTCCAATGATAGAACTACATTGCAGATATGTAAGGTTGAAGTTTGAGTGCTGTCATTCACTAGCACTGCTGGGTAATTTGAATATGGCAGTAGCATTGAGGACCAAATGGATTCTCTGAAAGTTTCAAGGTATGTATGTGGTTTCAAAGCTTACAACATTTTGTAGAACTCTTACATGGGAGTGTATAGGGTCTGTTTCTTTTCTGGATAAAATGTGTATGGTACATTCTACTGGGCATCTGCAACACACCTAATCTCTACTGTGGTTGTTCTTTTCTCTGGGAGAAAAAGCCCAGCCACCAAAGTGAATCAACTCCTGCCACTAAGTTGACTGGTTTGCATAGCATTAAGTGTTTGGAACAAAAGCCTGAACCAAACTTAAACCAGATTGAAATAACTTGCATGAATTGAAGAGACAGCACTATTGAGTCCTACCTGTTCTTTCTTGAAATGGTAAGGTGAGGTGATGAGTGATGACCACAATAAGATGAGCTCAGAATCTGCAGTGATATTGCTGACAGTCTCTTCTCAGAACCGGCAAGCTCACACAATCCCCTCCTCTTGCTGTCTGTCATGCTTCAGTAGGAACATTCAAGGCTCACCCTGCATAGGCTGCAAATAAGATGGAAAACCAAAACATGAAGAATTTTCCTGGTGCATCAATCCAGCTCCCAAACTTCAGAGTTTACAATGATGGCTTCCTCCAGCTTCCTTAAACATATAAGCTGCCAATACTCAGAATGTTTTACTATGAGAAAGCATGCTGCTGGAATGTCATTACCTCCAAATTCAACATACAAGGTGATTAGCTCTTGAACAATTTCAAATATATCACAAACAAGTAGATGCACCCCATGGCAAGGCATGATTAGATGTTACCAATCGATCAGTCTGTCATGTTACTGATACACATGTAATCTACATGACCGGGACAATCTATGACAACCATTTGTTGTCTGAAGAAGACCTTTTATTGGTTGTAATACACCACTCCCTTCAAATCAGCTCTTAAATCTTGCACCTGCCCCTTAAGAGAGGCATCAGGGAGTACTCGAAGTTGTCAATGAGAAGGAATCAGGCCTCTGTCAATAAACTCAGGAATCAGACCTTAAATACCATGAACTAGGTGTGAAACTACAATTCTTGATTAGAGTTTCACACACTGGTACAGTTGCTGGCCTGATGTTCAACACATCACAACTGGACACAAGGTCAGGAAGTCTTGCTGCATGACAGCCTGTATTAATAGGGTATCTAGGTGCGCACAGAGAGAGAGAGAGAGAGAGAAATATTAGCAGTTCTCCACTTCATATAAATTGTGGAGTACAACTCCAAGCCCAGTGAGGGAAATGACCATGATGGTCTCAAAAGGTATAGAACCACAGAAAGCATGCCTAGTTTGATAAGCTTTATTTTCCAGTTGCCCACATTGCATATAAGATGTAGCTAATGACTCTCCTAGTTAGGTGAAGATGCAATATTTTGGTTGATTCCAAGGCCTTCAACTGTATATCATAATGTTTCTTGAACCTCCAGCAAGGTACAGCTTGTCAAAGGAGCACCATTTCTCATCTACATATGCAACATTGGCATATTAGTGCAAACTCTTGAGTAAATCATTTAACACCTGTATCCTGCATCTAATATCCACATCTAATTTTGCAAGTATGCTTCTATTTGTCCTCAAAGTACCATGAACAAAGTGTGCAACATAGCAGTTATCTTGGCTTTCAAGGATGTGGTGAAGTGGCCATTCCATCTGGAGGCTTGTGCAATATCAAATTGCTCAGGGTCTGTAAAATGTCAAGAAGGTATTTCCTCCAGGGACATTCAAGCTTCAAAATTGCTTCATCACCCTCAATCAAGAGTTGCACATCAGCATCCCTTGGTACTTCTTGTCCATTTTCATGCAGGTTGGAATCTGTTGAACTTGGATCCCTAGCTTTGGCTGGCTACACTACAAGAGCATTGAGTTTATCGGCCAACTGAATTTTGGGATGTTTATCTGTCAACTTCTCAATCTTATTCATGTTCATGGGCTTTGTTGTTGCTCCTTACGTTCTTCAAGCTCCTTCATGTGGTGCTGAAATTTTTTGGCATAATCAATGCACCTGAGAGGATGGATGCATTGTCCATCTGATAAATGCAAAACATCCCCAAAAAAACTCCCTGGTGAAAATCTAATTTTTTGCAGATGACATTTTGACACATTGTCATCTAAAGAGAAAAAGGAATAAACAAAATGTATAAGTGGTGCCATCCTGGGAATACCTTTGTCACAAAAAGAACAAGTGCCCACACAGTAATGAATCTATCATTCAGTTTTTGCATCATTGGCGCTCTGCAAGCACATGGCTTCCATTAACCTCCTTCAGAATTCCAAGATCTTCCAGAATTCCTTTTCTCATCCTGCTATGTATCAAGAGTGGCAGTCTTTCTTACTATCATCCTCCTTGGTGCTACACAGTCTTGTAATGCGGAACACAGCATCTTTCAACATTTATTGTTGGTTTCCCAGGTTGGCCTTTCTTCAAAGGCAAGAGGTCTTTCTCCCAATGGACAAATGCACTTGGGATTGGTGCATTGGTGGCTCTCCTGCCTTTCATTTGACTTTTTTTGGTTCATCTGAGTGGCTATGTTCATAACACATTTTTGAACTCAAGGTCAGGCTTAAGATTCTTAAACCAGTTCAATCCATTGTGCATCAGACACCATTAAAAATTTGATTTCAGCTTTTCATGGACAACCCTACTGCACTGCGTGTGGCTCTATGGCACAGGAAGTTTGCATTGTAGCATGTACTGGGAGTAAAGCATGTGCTCTTTACATACCCCATTCTTCTCTAAGACTCATGAAGCCTAGTGGCACCATTGCATGTAATCATCTGGGCCAGACACTGAGGATTTCTCAGTACTTAATTTAAGTTGGCCCAACCCCAAACAAAAGAGAAAACAAGACCAAAAAAAAAACTGAGCAGTGGTTTGAACAACAAATAATTGTCATACACATGTTTAGGACTCGCAACACCATGTCTGATAATGAACACCTACCACTCTGAGCACTATTTGGCACCTTGACTTTCTGAGCTACCAACTGCACATACAAGGACTCTTGTGCTCTTTCTGATGGTTGAAACACATTGGATGTTGGAGATACTTACAAGTAATGCTTGATGATTTTCCTCTGCTAAAGTGCTCAGCCCATAGTACAGGATGTGGGGAAAGAGGTAGACCAGGATGTTGTCTAATGCAAGGGAGGGATCATTGGGTTGCCATATCCATGTGATTACAGAGAGGAACTCCATGAATTCCACAGTGAAGTATTCAAACAAATATTCTGTCAATTCTGGACAAGCATTTAAACGAACATAACAAGAATACATTTGATCATAACCTTGTGAATGTCACAAAGCACCCAATGATCACCTTCATCATGAATGATAGTATTTAGGTGGCATTTGCTTTCTACTGACTTCATTGACTCCAAACATTGGGAGCCAATAAGCAAATAATACTCTTCTCAAAACTTAGAGCAAAATGTATGCAAAAATAAATCTACATCCTTTTCTTTTTTTCAGATTTCCAGACGCAACAGGAAGACTCAGTCATGATGTTGACTAGCATGCATGGGACATAGCTCTACCTTGGTTTCAGATTTGGCAAAAGTGTATATGCCATATTCCTAAAATCAAGCACTCAAATGACCATAAGACGATCCAGGAGCCATGAGGATTCAAGATAATGAGTATAGAAAAGGTAATTGTGGATGAAGTGCCCTGAAATTAATTCGCAAGGCCTCAAGGAAAGAAATTTCTAGTATCGCCTATGTTTTGGCCCAAGTGTGAACTCTAAGATTTTTTGATTTTGTTGAATTTTTATGGAATTTTCAACAGTGAAGATTCATTATCTCCTGCACCTTAGGTCTAAAATTTAAAAAATCTTACCTCCATAAGATCCTACTCTTTGAGCAATTTCCAGCAAATACCAGAAGTATGTTCCAATTTCCCTATAAATTTTAGTTTTCATTTTAATGACTTTTCAATAAATAAAATTATTCAATACACAGTAACCCTTGCACCATAGGTCTAAACATAACAAAACCACATTAGTGCACCATTACTCATTGAGGGCTTTCCAACAGTATCAAGAGCACAGTTAGGGGCACTGTGGCTTGGCAAACAAACAAACAACCTTCTTTAACAGATTCATGGTGATTGTGAATTGAAATGGGTGTAATTCGCCCATTTTACATTCAACACAAAGGCTTACCATCCATCACATTGAATTTCTTCTCAGCAATTGTCAAACATAATATATGAGATAGACAAATTAAATCCTATATGAACTCTAAGGTTAAAGCACTATACTTTGAAAATACCATTGGGAAGGGTGAGTGAATTCTTCAAGCTGTCATAGTGATGCAAAAATTGGAGCCCATCAGCGGAAGGAAACAAATAGCTATGGTGTAGGGAAAAAGCCTCTTTCAAGCATATTGGCCTTGATTCATACCAAATCATTATTAGTTGAAATTTTAAAAATTTGGCCTTAGTTTAATTGGCTTGGCTTGGCTTGGCTTGGCTTGGGGAACCCTGCATTTAGAGTGTTCTTTGGTAGTGAAATTTTACATCACAATGAACACACCCCCCCTTCCCAACCTCCACCATTGCCCCAAAGGAATGTTTTGTCAGAAATACTTAATAAAAAGAGATAAATTTTGATTTTTGAACAAATCTCTCCACATTTCCACTTCCTTTGAAAGTTTGCTGCCACTTTCCTCATGGTTGGAAAAAATTGGATGCACTTGGGACAATTCCAAATTGAAATTATTTAGCCTATTTCCAAGTAATAAGGCATGGAAAGGTGTGTTTTCAGAATTTATTTACTTTTTTCTAACACCATATTGATGAGCTAATTTGCATCTCTGTTTTTTCAATTGAAATTGAATTCAATTCAAGTGGCATGTAATCTATATAATAAAAAAATGTTGTTTGTTTGATTGTGTTGTTCACACTTATCTATTGCACACCTATGTAACTAATAATTACCCACCAATATGGACATAAAAAAGATGTATGTTATGTGCTTTTTCATGCTAATGTTATCTATGCTATGAAGTTAGTGTTTTTGTTTTTTCCATAAGAATTGAAACATGAATTGAATTTGATCATGATGAATTTAAACATTCATTCAATGAAAATTTGAAATAATAATAATTTTGATTGTGAAACTTGAAATAAAAATTCAATCCGAAAATTAAACATTAAATTAATATGATCATAAAAAATTTGAAACAATTTAATATGATGATAATAGAAAACTTATATATATATACTTGATAAGCAAATGAAATGATCGTGCATGCAAACGATGGTGCATTTCTCCGTTTTTGAATTGTAAGATTTGTTGAAACCACATCATCCAATTATTTCATTCAAATCGAACTTAATTATCACAAAGTCAATTCATTTTGATCGTCGGTGGTAAGTGGAGCAGCGCGAAGTCCAAGTTAGTTTAGGAAATGGATGAGAGCCATTGAGAGCCTAGTTCAGCAGACTCATCAGCAGAATGAACACTTACTAAATGGTAGATTAGGGGATGATTACCTGGTAAATACTTGTCGATGAATACATGGTAAATACGGAAGTTACTGCGCGTCCGTCTGCAGCATGCTCCCCGCCGCTGCTCTCCTTCTCTTTCGCTTCTTCCTCTCCCCTCGTGTGCCGCTTCCTCCTCTCTCACGTCTCTCATGATTCTTACGACATTTGTGGGTTGGATGGTTTTGTATGTAGATTGTGAGTGCTGATCTGGTTGCATGCTCCCGCTTTCTTAAAAATTTACAACTCGGTTGTTTTTCTCTGGGTTGTAAGTCAGTAGCTTGCCATTTTCTTTCAGTCAACAGGGTGTTTTTGTTTGTTGGTTTGTTTGTTTGTTGTTGCAGAAGAATTCAATCGTTGTTGCACAGCTTGTTATCCGAATTGCGTGAAGGAATTTTACAATGGGTAGCTGGGAAGCGAGGCCACTCAGAGACGAAGAGATCGGCCTGCTCTCTGCGCTGCAGGTACCTAAATGCTGCTGCTGCTGCTGTACGTGTCTCATTTCATGTGGGCGCTCTGTGTTTTATTTTGTTTTCCTGGTACTATAGACTTCCATCTCCTTCATTCTCGTTTCTCCTTTCCATTTCGTGCTCTCTCTCTCTCTCTCTCTCTCTCTCTCTCTCTCTCTCTCTCT